>Ga0075158_10000001_pt1 | contig 226031 bp, 175 predicted proteins | sample JI91814BDNA_FD_70968 | JGI IMG/M metagenome (GOLD analysis project Ga0075158, IMG submission 70968) | Wastewater effluent complex algal communities from Wisconsin, to seasonally profile nutrient transformation and Carbon sequestration -... | ecosystem: Engineered > WWTP > Effluent > Algae... | reverse complement strand
TAGCAGAAGTTTTAGGAGCTGCTTTTTTAGCTACTATTTTCTTAGCAGAAGTTTTAGGAGCTGCTTTTTTAGCTACTATTTTCTTAGCAGAAGTTTTAGGAGCTGCTTTTTTAGCTACTACTTTCTTAACAGAAGTTTTAGGAGCTGCTTTTTTAGCTACTATTTTCTTAGCAGAAGTTTTAGGAGCTGCTTTTTTAGCTACTACTTTCTTAACAGAAGTTTTAGGAGCTACTTTCTTAGCTACTGATTTAACAGTTTTGCTTTGTAGTTTTTTCACGGCAGTTTTTGGGGCTGTTTTTTTAGCAACTGTTTTCACAGTTTTGGCTTTAAGTTTTTTGACACCTGATTTCACTGCTGAGCTTTTTGAAACTACAGGTTTAGAAGACTTGCTCAATAGTGGCTTAACTGCACTTTTTTTGCTTAGGCTTTTTGCTTTCACAATTTTTCCTTTTAATTTTTTAATGGAACTCGTAGAAGCAGTTGCTACCTTCTTCATAGCAGCTGACTTGGCTTTTACAGCTTTAGTGCTTTTTTTAGCAGAAGCTTTTATCGCAGGAGTTACAGAACCCATTGTGTCGGAGAAATGAAACCATTGTTTCTCCATTAAATTAAATACGGTTTGAATGTACTCTAATGCTTTGTAACTATTTTCAAGCATTACGGACATGTTATTGTGGAAAACGTCTTGGCCATTGTGGCCTTTCCCAAAATCTTTCGGAGCTAAAAAGTTAAATCCTTCCATGGTTTTGACATTAAAATCTATTATGGCTTTTAAAGGCTTATCAAAAGAATTAAAGTCACTACTCTTAAAAAAATCACTCTTCATTATCGTCTCCTTTGGGTGCGTCGCACAAGTTAAGCTTAGTACCTGATTTTAATTTGTCAAATAAGCTCTATGAAAATCATAAAGATACATAAATAATCATGAAAATTTAGGGCAAAAAAAGAGAATAAAAAAGGTGAAATATTGCACAAATTTTAGGGTAATTAAATCAATGGAAAATTTGTACTAGAATTAGATCTAAAGGAAACTTTTGGGAAACGACATGAGCCAACTAAATCATCTGCTAATGGTTATAATCTGTGGTCTACTACTCTGGGCGGTGAATCACTACCTTATAATGATGCCTTTAATCAATTTAATATTTAATTGCTTGATGTTGGTATTAATAGTTGTCTATATCATGCAGTTTCTACAATTGATAAGACCTGTGTTACCTGTTCCTGATTTATTTAAATAGTTAGCTCAAAAAAAATAGATTCCGCGATCCTTATATATACCTCATACATACATCGCGGATTCAAGTGGATTTGACTACATCATCGTATAATTCGGACCACCACCGCCTTCTGGCGCAGTCCAAACAATGTTCTGCTGCGGATCTTTAATATCGCAGGTTTTACAATGAATACAATTTTGCGCATTGATTTGTAAGCGCGGTCCTGATTCGTCTTCAACTATCTCATATACGCCAGCAGGGCAGTAGCGACTTTCCGGTGATGCATAGACTTTTAGATTAACACTAATCGCAATTTTGGGGGTCTTCAATTTCAAATGGCAGGGTTGATTTTCCTCATGATAGGTATTGGATAGAAATACCGACGACAATTTATCAAAAGTAAGAACTCCGTCCGGTTTGGGATAAACAATTTTTTTAGCCTGATCGGCAGGTATTAACGACTTATGATCTACATGATTAGCTAAAGTCCAGGGTGAGTGACCATGACTAATGTAAGTCTCGAAGGCAGCATTGAGTAAACCTGGTAGAAGTCCTAATTTAAAACCTGGTCGGATATTGCGTACTGCGTACAATTCTTTAATTAACCAAGATTGTTTCACTTTGTCGGAATAAGCAGTTAACTCTATGGGTGCTGACTGTCCTTGCGATAAGGCTTCAAAACAGGCTTCTGCTGCTAACATACCAGATTCCATAGCGGTGTGTATGCCTTTTATCTTAGGTACATTTAAAAATCCCGCTGCATCACCAATCAAAACACCACCTGGAAAAGTCAGCTTGGGCATAGATTGCCAACCACCCTCATTCAGTGCGCGCGCACCGTAACTCAAGCGCTCACCACCGGTTAATAAAGGTTTAACGAATGGATGAGTTTTGAAACGTTGCATTTCTTCAAAAGGATTTAGCCAGGGATTTTTATAATCCAAACCAACAACAAAGCCGATTGCTACCCGTTGTTTTGATAAATGATAAATAAAGGAGCCGCCGTAAGTTGCCTGATCCATTGGCCAACCTACGGTATGTATTACCTTGCCGGGACTGTGTTTACTCGCCTCAACTTGCCAAACTTCTTTAATTCCTAGGCCATAAGTTTGCAGTTCAACACCATCTCTGAGGTAGTATTCAGCGATTACACTTTGACTCAATTGACCACGGCAGCCCTCAGCTAATAATGTTTGCTTAGCTTTTAAATGCATACCGGGTTGGTAGTTGTTAGTCTCCTGGCCTTTTTTATCTATGCCAACGCTACCAGTTGAAACACCCACAACTTGATTCTGATCGTTAAAGAGTAAATCTGCTGCAGCAAAACCAGGGTATATCTCACAGCCTAGCGCCTCGGCCTGTTGCGCGAGAAATATGCAGAGCTCCCCCAGACTAATAATATAGTTGCCATGATTGCGCATAGGTTTGGGAGTTGGCAGTCGCACTGCGTGGTTTTGAGTTAAATAATAGAAAGAATCACTGTTGACTGGTGTATCTAAGGGCGCATTTTCCCAGGTATCAGGTAGTAATTTTTTTAAACTTCTAGGCTCAAGTACTGCTCCAGATAGGATATGGGCGCCGACTTGCGCTCCTTTTTCTAAAATACAAATGGATAGTTGCTGTTGAGCTGCCTGTGCTAATTGCTTTAATTTAATCGCGGCGGATAAACCAGCAGGCCCTGCACCTACGATAACTACATCGAACTCCATGGTTTCGTGTTCCACAACCTGCTCCTACAAAAAAATAAAAATGATCGCCTTTATAGCGATTAAGATCAAGATGTTATTCAAATTATCGCGATGAGATCGTTGCTGCTTAAATCTAACAAATCGGTGGTTTTGGCCATTTTAATAGGTAATCTGTTTATTTTTTACTATACTTTCTTAAGACAATCAGCGTATTTTTATCAATTCCGAGCAGTTTTTCTTAAAATTGTTCTAACAAAAAGTGCGTTCTAGGTGGGATTATGACTGAAAAAAAACAAGAATCGACTATTTTACCAAAAAAACTAGGCCCTTTTTTCTTCCATTTTGCCAAAAAAAGGCCGCTAGCCTTTATCATTTTTTTACTGGCACCGATGAGTTTAATCCTCGAAAACAATGCTATTCCTTATGCACTTAAAATGATAGTGGATGCGCTTGAAGGCCATAAAACAGGGCAAAACATCTTCCATCTCGTAGCTCCGGCATTGTGTTTAGGCGCAGGTGCTTGGATTACTATGATAATGATTTTACGACTCCAAGACTGGTGGCAGGCTCATGTCTTACCCAAATTCCAGGCGGATGTGAGGATGTCAGTTTTTGAGTATTTGAGTAAACAATCTTACCATTATTTTTCCAACCAAATGGCTGGTAGTTTGGCTAATAAGGTCAATGATTTACCTCGAGCACTAGACTCTATTTTTATGATAGTAACTTGGTATGCAATAGCTGCGCTTTCGTCTATTGCTGCTGCTTTAATTTTAATGCTTACCATTAATTATTGGTTTGCGGTGGTATTAACTTGTTGGATAGTATTCCAGCTGGTAATTAGCTATAAACTTTCCAGCAAAGTCGATCAACATTCTATAGAAAATGCAGAAGATAAAAGCGAATTAAGTGGCAAAATTGTTGATAGTTTAAGTAACTCCAATGCCGTGCGACTTTTTGCGCGCTCACGTTCGGAGTTATCCTACATTTCCCGCAGTCAACAAAAAGAAACCCACTCCAATATTCGATTAAATATCTACATGAATTTGTTTCGCTTATATTTGGATATTCCAGTTACTTTAATGCTAGGGATTATGGTTTATTTGCTGTTAAATTTTTGGCAGCGCGGGCTAATTACTACTGGTGATTTTGTTTTCATTTTTAACGTCTCTTTAGCGATCATGACGCAAATTTGGTACCTCTGCCATGCCATGGCGGAGTTATTTCGCGAGGTAGGTATAGCCAGGCAGGCTATCGCTTTATTAAGTGTACCAATAGATGTTGTGGACAGCCCGAATGCAAAACCATTGCAAGTTACTGCCGGTAAGATTGAATTTGAAAATGTCACCTTTCACTATAGCCTTGGTAAGAAAGTCTATGAGAACAAATCCGTCATTATCGAACCTAAACAAAAAGTGGGGTTAGTCGGGTTTTCTGGAAGTGGCAAAACGACTTTTATTCATTTGATTTTGCGTTTTTTTGATGTGGAATCTGGACGCATTTTAATTGACGGACAAGATATTAGTGAAGTAACTCAGGACTCATTACGTGAAGCAATTAGCATGATTCCGCAAGACACAACCTTATTTCATCGTAGTTTGATTGAAAACATTCGCTACGGTAGACCCGATGCTACGGATGAAGAAGTGATTGAAGCCTCCAAAAAAGCCTGTTGCGATCATTTTGTGTCTTTACTACCTGAAGGCTATGAAACCATGGTTGGTGAGCGTGGTGTGCGGTTATCAGGTGGACAAAGACAGCGTATTGCTATTGCTCGAGCCGTATTAAAAAATGCAGAGATTGTCATTTTGGATGAGGCAACTTCACAACTTGATTCCCTAACTGAAGAAGCTATTCATAATTCATTGTGGGAATTAATGGAATCTAAGACAACGATAGTTATTGCACATCGATTATCGACTTTATTAAATATGGACCGTATTTTAGTATTCGCGGAAGGTAAAATTGTTGAAGATGGAACTCACCCAGAGTTAGTGGCTAAAAATGGAGTGTATAAATCCATGTGGGATGCACAGGTTGGTGGATTCTTACCTGAATTAGATGATGAGATAGACGATTGATGGGGAAATGAATGCGATTCTCTCGGTTGGTTATATTGTTAGTATTGTCCCTTGGCTTTGTTAGTCAAGCCTTCGCTATGCGTTGTGGTGATAAATTGGTGATAGAAGGGGATAGTAAGTATAGCGTGGAAGAGAAATGCGGCGAGCCTTTGGATAAACAAACTATCGAGCAAACTGTTCCCTTATACAATGAAGCGGGTTATCAGATTGGGGTAAATACTTTTATAGTTGAGACATGGATCTATCAAAAATCCAGTGCTGACTTTCAGTATGAATTAATTTTTGATGGGGGAATAGTTAAACAAATTAATGCGAATCGCAATCCTTAAGCAGAATGCCGGTAAGCCCAGAAGCTATTTCCGGCGTAATTTAATTTGGTCGCGATGAAGGGCCATCTGAGTAGTAATCATTCCCACGAAGATGTGTATTGAAAAAGGGAGCATTATGGGTTCGACTATAAGTAGAAGGCTCTCTATTGAATGTCACGGTAAAAACACGAACGTTTTCCCTATCCCTAGTTTGAACAATTCTTATATTATTCAGATCTAGTTGAGCTACAGAGAATATTAACTGGACTGGAAGAGTGGCCATATCTACGGTTAATGCTAAAGGAAGAAAAGGAATACTAACACACCACAAACAGGGATTTGAAAGAATGCTTTTTGTACAAACGAACATAATATTTCACCTTTTTAACTTAATAGGCGTCTATTATATTGCAATTCGTATAAAAAGTAAACTGTTTTTTTGTAAATTATACACCATGTCACCTACGTTCCGCGGAATCCAGCTCCGATCTTAATCATAGATCGCCTGGATACCGCGGACCTTCGGCCGCGGTACGTCGGAGCACCTCAAATAGTTACTTTTAATTACAATTGCCTTTTCTGAATGGTAAATACCTGGGTTCCCAGAAGATTTCTTCGATCAGCTTTTTCAAATCCTTATCTTGATTTTTCTGAGCGTAACCCGAATCAATTGCACACTGAGCTACAGCTATGGCTATTTGTTTAGCTACTATTTGCGCGTCATCTAGTGAAGGAAGGAGGGGTAAAAAGCTGTCCTTTTTACTTGGAGCAAACTCACACAAAGCGTGCGCTGCTGCAAGGATCATTTCTTTTGTTAGGCGACGTGCAGATACTGCTAATACACCCAAGCCAATGCCTGGGAAGACAAGTGCATTATTGCATTGTGCGATTTGTACCATACGATTTTGGTATTCAACCGGAGGAAATGCTGTTCCCGTAGCAATCAGTGCTTTGCCTAAACTCCAAACGAGGATGTCAGCTGGTTTAGCTTCACATTTTTCATCCGGGTTAGACAGAGGGAAAATGATGGGGCGATCACAGTTGGCAGCCATGCTTTCAATAATATCTTGAGAGAAGGCGCCTGTTTGAGCCGAGCAACCAATTAAAATGGTGGGTTTTACATAGCGCACAGTATCCGTTAATGAGGGTTGTTGTTTTTCGTTTATTTTCCAATCGTTAATATCGCTAGTTTTGTGCGCATAAGGTATTTGCGCATCAGTCAGGTTTTGATCGGTTTCTAATAATAAACCTTGACGGTCGATAAGCCAGAACCTAGCGTAGGCTTGCTCGGCGGTTAAGCCTTCTCGAATCATGGCATCAACGATTTGGTCGCTAATACCTGTCCCTGCAGAACCAGCTCCGTATACCACTATTTGTTGTTCAGAGATTTTAGTGCCGGTTACATCACAAGCTGCTAGTAGCGCGGATAGGGTAACTGCACCGGTACCTTGAATGTCATCATTAAAGGTGCATAATTCATCTTGGAATTGATCCAAAATCCTTCTAGCATTTCCACGGCCGAAATCTTCCCAATGTAAAAACGCGTTGGGAAATTGTTCACGAATTTCGTTAACAAAAGTTAAAATAAAATCATCGTAGTCTTTACTATTAATTCGTGGGTGAGGACAACCTAAATACATCGGGTCGCTCAAAAGATCTTTGTTGTTAGTGCCTACATCAAGGAAAACGGGGAGGGTGCGTGTAGGATCGATGCCACCACAAAGGCTGTAAACCATCAATTTTGCTACAGGAATATCCATGCCACCTATCCCCTGATCACCAATACCAAGCACTCCTTCGCCATCAGTTACTACTATCAGATCGACTTCTGGATTAGAACGATTTTTAATGATTTCTTCGATGTGGTTTTTATCAGAATGTGCAATGTACAAACCACGTGGCTGTCGGTATTCATGACTGAAGCGTTTCACTGCAGTTCCTACGATAGGCGTATAAATTGTTGGGAGCATTTCCCCTAAATGGCGATTTAAAAGCTTATAAAATAGGATTTGATTTTTATCATGGAGATTATTTAAATAAATATTTTGTTGTAGACGTGTGGTGTAACTCGAGTATTGTAGATAAGCACGTTTAACTTGCTCGTCCAGGGTTTCCACTTTGTTGGGTAATTTACCTAACAAGCCAAATTCTTTTCTCTCATCATGTGTAAAAGCTGTGCCTTTATTTAACTGGGCAATAGTTAGTAATGGTTTACCGGTAAGAGAAGTTTTAATAAACAACTCGCCAGTTTGGTTGTCGCGATTCAATTTAAAATCAAGCATGAAGTATTCCTGTAAGATAGCGTTACTAACTAACTGATGATAATATCGGCTTTTTGTGGTTTACATCAAGAGGCTGTGAATGAATAAATACTGGTTGGTACTGTTAGTGATGCTCGGAGTTACCGCATGTAAGCCCAAGGATGAGCGTTATTACCAAACTAATCCACTCGAGCTTCAAAAGGCATTGAAAGCATGTCCTGACAAAGAACCTGAAGGTGTAAGTTGCCTGCAAATTCAAGTGATTGCTAGACGTTTGAATGCCTTAGCTTATCAGTTACAAATTAATCCGCAAGCCTTCGGCGGCAAAATTTTGGCGTTGCAGCAAACTCTAGCAAAGCAGCAAGAAGACTACAAAAAAACCGGAGCTACACAAGAGTTAAAAGCTGAGATTGAACGCAATCGAATCGAATTGGCAGATCTATTAGCTGTGGTTAAATGGTTGGAATCACCTGAGAGTTAATAAATGAGAATTTTAGTCAGTAATGATGATGGAGTGTCAGCACCAGGAATCCGTGCATTAGCCACCGAGCTTGCTTTGGATTCAGAAGTGGTGGTAGTTGCTCCAGATAGAAATAGAAGTGGTGCAAGTAATTCGTTAACCTTGCGTCATCCGTTGCGCGTTAAACAGTTAGAAAATGGTCACTACAGCGTTGAAGGTACACCTACCGATTGTGTGCATTTAGCCTTGACCGGTATGCTCGATCCTTTAGCAGATATTGTCGTCTCTGGAATCAATGAAGGGGCCAATCTAGGCGATGACATTTTGTATTCCGGCACAGTAGCTGCTGCAATGGAAGGGCGTCATCTAGGTTTACCGGCTATTGCTATTTCAATGGTTGGTGAAAATATCCAACATTATAAAACAGCGGCAATAATTGCCCGGCAATTGGTCATGCAGTTAAGTGCTAATCGGTTACCTGCACAAACCATTTTAAATGTGAATATTCCTGATTTGCCAATAGAGAAAATTAAAGGGATTCAAGTCACCCGTCTAGGAACAAGACACGCTGCAGAGCCTATGGTAAAACAACTTGATCCTCGGGGAAGGGATATTTATTGGGTCGGACCACCCGGATTAGAGGCCGATGCAGGCGTTGGCACCGACTTCCATGCAATTAGTCAAGGTTATGTTTCGATAACGCCACTGCATTTAGATATGACGCATTATAAACTCTTCGACCAACTGTCTAAGTGGGTTGGTGGGGTTACTTTACTCAATTGAACGAGACGAGATTTAAACAATGTTTAGACTAGGTAATAGAGTACTCTGTTTATTTTTACTGATAATCTTAGTAGGGTGCGGTGGTAGGAATACGCTGGCGCCGGTATCTGAAATTACCTGGCAGCCTTACTCCAAAAATCAGAGAACACACATAGTAAGACGTGGTGAAACTCTATACGCTATTGCTTTTCGCTACGATACTGATTACAGACAATTGGCTCAATTAAACCGAGTAAGACCTCCTTATTCGCTAAGAGTAGGACAAGTACTGAGTCTAAATGGTTTAACTCGCCAACCGCGAGTAATCCAGCGAGCTCCGGTACAAAGGCAAAATACTTACCGTAGACCTATTCAACCTAAACAACGAGTAACTTACACACCGGTCTACCAACCCCGTTCTTCTGGTGGATGGTTGTGGCCAGTGCGTGGTCGAGTAGTAACGTCTTTTATTCCTACTCAAGGAAAAAAAGGCATAAATATTGCATGTACAAGAGGTGAGAAAGTGCACGCAGCTGCGAGTGGTGTTGTGGCCTACGCTGGGAGTGGCTTATCAGGGTATGGTAATTTAATTATTATCAAACACAATAACGAATATTTGACTGCTTACGGCAATAATGCGCGAAACTTAGTGTCCGAAGGTCAGAGTGTGAAAAGCGGACAAGTCATTGCCGAGGTTGGAGTCTTAGAACGTAAATATATGGGTGTACATTTTGAGATCAGAAGGGCAGGAATTCCAGTTAATCCTTTGAATTATTTACAAAAAGGTTGACAGATAACTCGTAGTTGTAGCAACAATAGATATGTTGAGAAGTACTCGGATTTAGGTGATTTACCAATTTCGTAACATGGCTTAACAACATAGGTGATAGAAATGCGCAAGGACGATGAGCCGATTAAAGAGCCTGAGATCAAGGATGATGAAGATTGGGCTGAGCCTGAAGAGGGCTCCCTACTCATTGAGGACGATGATGAACCCAGCATCGAAAAACTCGAAGAGGAAGAGGCTGTTGAAGCGCCTGATTTGACCGATGAAGAACTCTTTCCTTCTTTTCACAAAGGAAAAAATGTTGCTAAAGCCATGGATGCTACGCAACTTTATTTAAGTGAAATAGGGTTTTCTCCTCTATTAACTGCAGAAGAAGAAGTCCATTACGCTACATTAGCTTTGAAAGGCGATGTTGCATCGCGTAAGAAGATGATTGAATCAAATCTGCGCCTAGTTGTTAAAATTTCTCGCCGTTATTTGAATCGTGGCCTGCCTTTACTTGATTTAATCGAAGAAGGTAATTTAGGCTTGATGAAATCCGTTGAAAAATTTGATCCAAACCGTGGATTTAGATTTTCAACCTACGCTACTTGGTGGATAAGACAAACTATCGAACGCGCTATCATGAACCAAACGCGCACCATTCGTTTGCCAATTCACGTAGTGAAAGAGCTCAACGTCTATCTACGTGCAGCCAGACAGTTAACCCAAAAACTAGATCATGAGCCTTCACCAGAAGAAATTGCGGACATGCTGGATAAGCCCATTGAGGATGTACAAAAACTTCTAGGACTTAATGATAAAGTCACATCAGTGGATACACCCATAGGCTTTGATGAAAATAAATCCTTATTAGATACTATCGCTGATGAGAATAGTCTAAATCCAGCTGAGCTGTTAACTAACGAAAATCTACGTTTACACATTGAATCTTTGTTAGATAAATTAACTGACAACCAACAGCAAGTTATTGCAAGACGTTTTGGTTTACGCGGTTTTGAAAAAGCCACACTGGAAGACGTGGGTAAAGAAATTGATCTAACCCGTGAGCGCGTGCGCCAAATCCAAGTCGAAGCCTTAAAAACATTGCGTACTTTGTTAGAGCGTGTAGGTCTAACACAAGAAGACTTGTTTTAAATGCAAAAAAGATCGTCTGGATTCCGCGGACCTTCGGCCGCGGAACCTAGGCGCGTAGCGCCTACCTACTGTGCTTTATGCACGGTATCCAGTGATCTTTGGTTGTGCTCCGAGCTGGATAGCAACTCCACATTTTGATTTTCTGTCATGTCATTCCCTTAGTTACATTCACTCATTAATCCTATAGAATCGCCTTGAATTTTTTATACCACTCAAGGATAGATGTTATGAATTTTTTTAAGCCAACTAATGAAAGAAGAATTGCCCCAATTATAGGTTATGCTTTTGCTGGAGGGCTGATTGGAGCTGCAGTAGGAGCAGCTTGCGGTGCTACAGTTGGAGTTACTGGTTCTGCCGTAAATCACGAAAACTATGACTTGCAAACTGTTGCTGTGCAGATGAATGCGGCAGGTGAGGGTTTGTTAGGAGGTATTTTGGGATTTCTCGCTGGCGCGGTAAAGGGGCTCGAACGTGAGGGTTTCTTAACAATAGGTATTGAGGGTACCAGCGATGAATGCTTTAGATTTTTGATATCGGGTGTTTTCACTTTCATACTTGCTACAGGTTTTCCCGCAGCTAGTGGTGCTGTAGGTCATCAAATGCTACAAGATAAAGTACCAGTTACTAATGATGTTAATATAACGGCCTTACATGCTTTTGAGGGAGGTTTGCTGTTGGACGTAGCTATAATCATTAGCGGAGTAATAATTACCTGTCTTAATGTTTTTAGTTGTATTCACTGGAATGATAGTGAAAATCCGAGTAATACAAGATCCTCTAAGGTTTAATTCTGTTTGGTGTTTACCGATGCCAAGCATTATGCTTGTCATCGGGAGGCTGCGAAATTGACTTCAAACCCCTGCCAACAATCGAGATAATCCTTTTGCAAACTGGGATTATGCATAGCTTGTTCTGTCACCATCCACATTTTTCTCGTTTCAAACATAAAGGCTAAAGAGTCCTGATAACGTTCAGGTTTTGCCTCTTGTTCAATAGCTTGCTTGTAACTGGCATAATCAGGTCCATGTGCAGTCATACAATTATGGATGCTAACGCCTCCGGGAGAAAACCCCTCTTTTTTAGCATCGTATTCACCACTTATTAATCCCATCAACTCACTCATTACATTGCGATGAAAATAAGGGGGTCTAAAGGTGTGATCTGCAACCATCCAACGTGGTGGGAAAATAACAAAGTCTAAATCAGCAACACCCGGTATACCACTTTCAGAAGTTAACACAGTGAAAATGCTGGGATCAGGATGATCAAAACTCACGGTATTGATAGTATTAAATAAACTCAGATCATAGGAGTAGGGTGCGTAATTTCCGTGCCAAGCCACTACATTAAGTGGTGAGTGCTTACAAGACGCCTGCCATAATTTATTGTGATGCTTACAGATTATAGTCGTCTCTTTAATTGTATCTTCGAAGGCTGCTCGAGGGTATTGAAAATGACGTGGGTTGGCAAGACCATTTGCACCAATAACACCTAATTCAGGGAGGGTTAAGGGACTACCTCCATTTTCACAGACATAACCCTTAGCGTCAGGACTTTCTAAAACGACTTTAAATTTAACCCCACGTGGAATAACTGCAATCATGCCAACGCGTAAATTAAGTTGTCCGAATTCAGTCACTAAATTGATTTCGCCATGATAAGGTACAATGAGCATCTCACCATCATTATTAGTGAAATAATTGGTAATCATCGAGGTGTTGCAGTGGTATAAGTAAGTATGAACCAAATCAGTTCCTGCAACATGAAATAAACCATCCACAAATTCACAACTTAACTGCGAGTCAAGAAGAAAAGGAGACCAGCGAAGTGGATTAGGAGGTTGTTGAGTATGAAAAGTATCGAATAGCGTTTTTTCACAAGGGTAGTAAGGACCTTGATTAGCAGTGGGGAGGATACGATAAAGCCAACTACGCAAATTGGATTGTCTAGATTTGGTAAAAGCGGTGCCACTTAATTGCTCAGCATAAAGCCCTAAATTACAATGCTGTGGGGAGTTTTGATCAACTGGTAGGGCATCTTGAACTGCTTCAGTTTGATGATAGTTACCAAATCCTTGTAAATACACGTGAATCCCCTTGCGAAAATAATTTAGTAGCATAGTCTAAACCTATTAAAATTGTCGAGTATAAAATTCCTGAAAAGCAGCAATTGTCAATTTGAAGTTCTTTTTTTTAAATCAACCGAGTCTGACCAAATGGCACTTACGTAAGGTACTTTAAGAAAGTTCTACATCAGAACCGCTCCTCCTCAGCATGAGTGGTTCTGATGTAAATCAATGGGGTCAGACTCGATTGATTTAAAAAAAAGAACTTCAAATTGACAATTGCTGCTGAAAAGGGCTACTAGAACTTACTTTTTCCCAGCAGAGCAGGTTATAATCTTTAAAAAAAGTGTATTGAGGTGAAAAGATGGCAGGTCATAGTAAGTGGGCGAATATTAAATTTCGTAAAGGCGTTCAAGACGCTAAACGCGGTAAAATTTTTACTAAACTAATTCGTGAAATAACAGTTGCGGCGCGCATGGGTGGTGGAGATGAATCAACTAACCCGCGATTGCGTGATGCCGTTAAAAAAGCCCTAAATGCTAACATGAAGCGTGACACCGTTGATAACGCGGTAAAGCGTGGCGTGGGAGGTTTGGATGGTGATACCATGGTAGCAATGCGTTACGAAGGCTATGGTCCTGGTGGTATTGCAGTTTTAGTCGATTGCCTCTCAGATAATAAAAACCGTACTGTCTCTGATGTACGCCATGCCTTTACTAAACATGGTGGCAATCTTGGTACGGACGGGTCCGTTGCTTACTTATTTGATAATCAAGGAGAGATTCTCCTTGCACCTGGCCTCTCTGAAGAAAGCGTTATGGAGATTGCCATCGAAGCAGGTGCTACTGATGTCTCTGTTGATGAGGGACAAGTAGAGGTGATCACACCAGTTGAATCCTATCATAGTGTGATGAATGCCTTGCAGGATGCGGGTTTTCAAATCGAGCAATCTCACCTGACTATGCGTGCCCAATTAATGGTTCCGATTGATGATGAGAACGCTGAATCTTTAATTAAGATGATTGATATGTTAGAAGACTTAGATGATGTGCAGGAAGTTTACAGCAATGCTGCCTTCTCAGAAAATATATTAGAATCAATGAATTAATGACTATTATCTTAGGGATAGACCCAGGTTCACGGATTACTGGCTACGGTTTGATTGAAGAATCAAACCGTAGCATGAAATACATCGACAGTGGCTGTATACGCACTAATCCCGATGCAGAACTCAGTGAAAAACTCTTACAAATCTATAATGGCATCTGCCATTTAATGGATGAGTACTCGCCAAATGAAGTTGCGATTGAGCAAGTTTTTATGCATAAAAATGCGAGCTCCGCCTTAAAATTAGGTCATGCGCGTGGTGTTGCTATGGTTGCTGCCGCCTCCCATCGCGTAAAGGTCTGTGAATATTCTGCAAGAGAAATTAAACAAACAGTTGTCGGTTATGGTGGCGCTGAAAAGGATCAAGTCGGTCACATGGTCGTCCAACTCCTCGCTTTAAACAGTTCACCACAACAAGACGCTGCAGATGCTTTGGCAATCGCCATATGCCACAGTCATATGCGTAATGCATTAACGGCAATCGTGCGCAAACGTGGCACTCGGCAAAGGAGAAGAACACAATGATTGGTTGGCTCAATGGACAAATAGTCGATAAACATCAACCAGGCAAACTGGTTTTAGATGTGAATGGAGTTGGTTATGATGTGGAAACTTCGCTCAATACTTTTTTTCAACTTGAATCACACAATAAACCCATAGGCTTACATATTCACACGGTTGTGCGTGAAGATGCATTGTTGCTCTATGGTTTTTTAGACAAACAAGAGCGTGCTTTATTTCGCGCATTAATCAAGGTGAACGGTGTCGGTCCTAAACTTGCAATGGCCGTACTTTCTAGTATTTCGCCTAATGAGTTTATTCAGTGTATCCATCAAGAAAATGCCGCGATGCTGACTAAATTACCTGGTATAGGCAAGAAGACTGCAGAGCGTTTAGTGGTTGAAATGCGTGACTCAATCAAACAATTCGGTGAACCTTCTTCAGGCTATACGCTCAAACCAAGTTCCAGTATGCGCAGCCCAGATGAGGCGATTAGTGCTTTAGAAGCTTTAGGTTATAAACCACAAGAAGCTCTAAAAGTGGTGAATAAAATCGATGATGGTATCAAAAGCTGTGAGCAACTCATTCGTGAAGCCCTGCAGATTTTATCTGCGCGTTGAGGAAGTAAAAAATGGCTATCTGGTTTAGGACAATAGAAGTAAACGAACTAAATATACGTGGCAAAAATACCATGTCGGAATTCCTAGGAATAAATTTTATTGAAGTAGGCGATGATTTTTTAACCGCAACTATGCCAGTAAATGAACGCACTAAACAACCCATAGGCATCTTACATGGTGGTGCTAATGTTGTACTTGCTGAAACGATCGCAAGTACCGCTGCAAATGCCGTTGTCGATATAGAGAAGTTTTATTGTGTGGGTTTAGAGATCAATGCCAATCATATCCGTTCGGTTAGAGAAGGAATAGTTACCGCGACCTGTTCACCTATTCACCTAGGACGAACCACTCAGATCTGGCAAATACATATTTTCAATGAAGAAGGCAAACAAACCTGCATTTCAAGAATGACTGCATCAGTTATTACTAGATAAGATTTGTCCCAAGGAAAATCCGAGCCGCGACCGTTAGGAAGCGGAAAAGTTAAAAGGTAAGACTCGATGGCACTTAGGAACTTCACTCCGTACCGCGGCTTGACCGCGGTATCCAGAGATCTCATTCCAACACAAGATTCCTGGATACCGCGGTCAAGCCGCGGTACGGAGAGTGCAGAGAGCTACGGAGAGTGCACGGAGTTCTGAAGGAAGTTATTCTGTTGCCAGCCCTCTGCAAAACCTTCGAAAAACACGAAGTTTTTCGAGAGCGCGCCATGGAAGGCGAAAGCGCGTTTTGCAGAGGGCTGGCAACAGAATAACTTCCCTGGCACAATCTAAAATCTCAGCAACAACTCAAGAGCTTGTCAAGATTGGCGAAAGCGCGTTTTGTAGGGGCTGGCACAAGATTAAATTCCTAGCACAATCTAAAATCTCACCAATTAAACAGCAAACTTGAGTGTTACAAACATATGCTTTATGATAGTAGGACTATGATTTTATTAGAAATCATAGTGGGGCGTTCAAACTATCGACTAACTATGGAGTATTTATGAAACGTATTTTAGGTCTTGCTGCTACAGCACTACTTGCTTCTTCTGTACACGCTACTGCAAATCATGCCGCTGCTAACCAAGCTACTGCTGCTGAAGTGAATGCTGCTAACTCTCATTCAATTCAAGCCAATGCTGCTAACGCAAATGCTAATGCTGCAAATGCTCAAGCTAACGCTGCCAATGCTCAAGCAAATGCTGCTAAAGCAAATGCTGCTCAATCACGCACTGCAAACGCTCATGCTAACGCTGCTCAATCACGCACTGCAGCTCAAGCAAATGCTGCAAATGCTCAAGCTAATGCTGCCAATGCTCAAGCTAACGCTGCCAATGCACAAGCTAACTCTGCCAATACCCAAGCTAATGCTGCAAATGCACAAGCTAACACTGCTCAAGATCAAAATAACAACGCTCAAGCTAAAGCACCAGCTTCGCAAGACCGTTCTTAATAGTTATAAAGAAATACTGATTGTCCTTGGTAAAAGCTATACACCAAGGACAAACTTTAGAAATACTAGGAGATTTGCAAAGGTAAAAAGACTTTCACTGACAATCCACTCTCTACATTTTCTGCCGTATTAAGTTCTACACGACCATTATGAAGCTCACAAATTTGCTGCACAATAGCTAGCCCCAAGCCACTTCCAGGACTTTTGTTACCCAATACCCTGAAAAACCGCTCAAAGACACGCGCCTGGAACTCAGCTGGAATACCTGGACCATTATCCCTCACCTCAAGGACAAGCTCATTTCCAACTCGCATTAATTGTACTAAAACTTGCCCATTTATATTGGAGTAACGTATTGCGTTATCTACTAGATTACGGATCAATATCCCCAAAGCGGTTGGATTCCCTTGAATAGTTGGGAGGTTATCCTCTCCAATAAACTCAAGATCTATTTGTTTTTCGACAGCTGATGGAGCAAGCATTGCCAAGGTTTCTCGCGTGAGTTTACTCAAATTAACTTCAACCTGTTCATGCAAGCTGGCGGCCTCTGGAACTAATCGACTCATGGTCAGTAATTGCTGCACAATATGAGTGCTACGATTTACGCTAGCAATCAGTTTATGTAATGCCTCGTTTTTTTCATTCACATCATTGGTATTTAACGCTACCTGGGCCTGTGCTTTTAAAGCAGCCAAAGGTGTTCTAAGCTCATGGGCGGCATCTGCAGCAAAGCGTTTTTCTCGTTCAAATCCTTCTTTCAGACGATAAAATAATTTGTTTAACTCATCGATAACCGGTTTGATTTCTTCAGGCACTTCTTCTAGATTAACAGGCTCCAAATGTGTAGGGGCGCGGTTAGCTACCTCTTCAGCTACCTTATCTAAGCTGTCTAAACCACGTCCAATAATAATCCAGATCAGAAGTCCTGATAAAGGAAAGGTAAGGAGCATAATATAAAGGTCATCTTGTGCAATCCTATGTCCTAGTTCATTTCGCGTATCATAACGCTCAGCCAAAACGGTTCGAATTCCGGCCTTATCGTTATAGGTTGTAAAAACTCGCCAATTTTGGTCCGATATCTTTTTGTCACTAAAACCATCAACTTCAGCCGTTAAAGGGGATTTTGGAGCAGTAGATGAATGAAGAAGGAGCTTTCCCCCATTGGTCCATACTTGGAAATTAAATTTATCCAGGTAGTTTTCTGGTGGTTCGTCGGTTAAAAACCGTTTTTGATAATAGGCATCAATTTTTTGCGGAATTGTTTCTAGGGCATCTTGAATTTTAATCAAAGGCCTTTGATGTAGGTCATCCCCCAAGAGTGCTTGATAGGAGAGGGCAGAAATGGCCATTAAAGTATCCAAGTGATCCTGGATGTCTTTTTGATCCAAATAATAGTTACCAATGGCAGTTAAAGTGGTAGTAATAGTAATTGCGAGCAGGAGATTAATGAGCAGGAATTTGCGTATAGAAGATTTCACGATAAAAATGCACCGTCATTTTTTTCTGCCATGTAACCTATCCCTCTGATTGTACGAATAAAATTGGCATTTAATTTTTTCCGTAAATTGTGGATATGCACTTCCAAAGCGTTAGAATCAACATCCTCTTCCCAGCCATAAATACTTTGCATTAATTGCTCACGGGATAATACCTGACCGCTATTTTCCAACAATTTTTGCAAAAGTGCGAATTCGCGACGTGGCACGTTGATCAACACATCATCAACAAATACTGAGTGAGCTGCAGGATCAAGGGTGATGTTTTTATACTGCAACACTGAGTCAGCACGACCCTGCGACCGTCGCACTAAGGCTCTTATACGGGCACTTAATTCATTTAAGTCAAAGGGTTTAATTAAATAGTCATCAGCACCGCTATCCAGGCCTTTTACGCGATCTTCTACGGATTCACGGGCGGTAAGTATAATAACGGGGGTTGAATTGCCATCTTGTCTAATGCTTTGTAGCATTGATAAACCGGATAGTTTAGGAAGTCCTAAGTCTAGGATTATTAACTCAAAAGACTCAGATTTTACTGCAGCTCGTGCAGCTTCTCCATCTTTCAGCCAATCGACAATATAGCCAAATTGAGTTAGGCCAGTTTTCACTGCATCACCTAACAATTCATCGTCTTCAACTAGCAATAATCGCATAATAACTCCCTCGTGTTCTTCCTTTATTATAGATGATTTACTAAAGAAAGGATTATTTGAGGTAAATTTGTTTGGGCATCGCCTCTTTGAGGAGGCGGGAGGATGAATTAGCCCTTAGTCTCAAGTCGTTTTTGATCCATATGCTTCGTTAAGTAAAAAGCTTGAATTAAAACAAAGAGTAAGGTAAAGCCAACACCGCCGAATAGTTTGAAGTTCACCCAAGCATCCGTATCGTAATGGTATGCAACGTAGATGTTAAGAGCGCCCATCATTACAAAGAACAATGCCCATGCTGCATTGAGTCTATGCCAGATTCTAGGGGTTAAAGTGACATTGGCTTCCATCATTTTTTGGATAAGCGGCTTGCTGCCAATAAAGCTGGAAGCAAAAAATACCAGGGCAGATAGCCAATAGATTCCCGTGGGTTTCCATTTAATAAACCAAGGATTATGGAAAAATAGAGTAGCACTACCAAGCACCATAATAATTGCCAAGCTTATTAAATGCATTTTTTCATAATGTTGGAACTTTAATCGGTAAAGAGCTACTTGACTTAAGGAGGCAACCATCGCAACCGCAGTTGCGGTGTAGATGCCATACAGCTTAAATACGAGAAAAAATAGGACGATAGGAAAAAAATCAAAGAGTAATTTCATAGTCTATAAATCAAAAATGAGTTAATTTGAGTATAACACATAATTTTTACCCTACTAAAATTTTCTGACCTAATCTTAATGGCTGATTTCTCCTAAGGCCTGGGTTTAAAGCAATAATGCTATTAACCTTAGTTAAGTGGTTTTTAGCAATCACACTTAAACTGTCACCCGATTTTACTATGTATTGCTTAGGTTGATTCATTCTTTTCCAAATAACCAGCTGTTGACCTTTACGGAGTGGTTTATTGCCGATGATCTTGTTCCAGATTTGAATTTCTTGTGCTGAAACCGAATAGGTTTTTTGGATTGTAGCCATCGTTTCATTCTTTTGAACAATATGAATAATACGGTGATTTCTCGTGCCAATAATACGTTGTTCAAGAGGGGCTTTAATATCCTCTTCTTTTTTGGCAATGACTGGGGTGTTTTTGCTACTGGGAATCAGAACCGACTGATTGAGTTTCAGATTATTCGTTTTCAACTGATTGAGCTGTTTAATTAAATTCGCAGTGGTATGGTATCTATTTGCAATATTATTGAGATTATCCCCGCGTTTCACCACGTGTTTTGTCCAGCTTACACGGTTTTCCTGGGGAACATTGGCAAGATTATGATTAAAACGAGCTACCTTTTCGGTGGGTATTAACAACCTAAAAGGTTTATAAGGGGCTGTTGTCCAGCGGTTAAAGCCTGGATTTAATTTAATCAATTCTTTATACGAGATACCAGCTAGCCTTGCGGCATGGTTTAAATCGATCTGGCTACCTATATTAACTTCTTCAAAGTACGGTAAGTAGGGAATTGCGGGTAACTCGACATGATAGCGGCTTGGGTTTCTGATAATTTCGGCCAGCGCCAAGAAACGGGGGACATAGACCTTAGTTTCTCTAGGGACAGGCAAATTCCAAAAACTAGAGTGTCCAGTAGTTTTTAAAGCCCGGGCAATGGTACCTTCTCCCGAGTCATAAGCTGCAATGGCTAAAACCCAGTTGCCACTAAAAAATTTATTGAGGTAAATGAGGTAGTCCAATGCTGCATCTGTTGAAGGGCCAATACTTCGGCGCCCATCAAACCACCAATCTTGCTTCAATCCTAAATCACTTCCTGTTCTGGGCATTAATTGCCAAAGACCTGCTGCACCTGCACCAGAATAGGCGAAGGGGTCGTAAGCACTCTCGATCATTGGAACTAGTGCAAGTTCACCGGGTAAATTCCTTTTTTTAATTTGGGCGAGAATATGGTAAATGTAAGGTTCTGATTGACGACATACTTTTTGCAGGTAACTAGGGTGAGCCGCAAGCCAGCGAATTTGTTCCTGTACTTCCGGTTGAGTTACCTCGTGGCTCATTGAAAATTGGTTGCGTAAAACGTCCCAGACGTCAGCTGCGGCAAAAGTTAAAGAGCTTGAGAAAAGGGTGAGGATGAAACTGCTGCAGACAAAAAATGTTTTTATTCTTGATAACTTAAATTTCAATGGTAAGACCTATCAAAATAAATGGACTAACAGTTTACTAAAATTTGGGGAAAGATAAAACCTTTTTTGAATTTGATCGATTCAAAAAGATTTAAATTAATTCTATGTGTTCTTTATTTGAATGAATTTTTCGCATTTCTGAGGGAGCGAAAGACCTCTAATGACGAAGAGTTAGGAGCTCCATGCTGTTGGGCAAAAGCTATGACTGTGGGATTATTAGTGCGCATAAAGGGATTAATTCTCTGTTCCATCGCAATCGTTGAAGGTAGGGTGCAGGCCTTTCCTTGGAGGTTTTTTACCGACTGTTTTATATCTTGGTTATTAGGTTCCACCGCTTGGGCAAAATCCAAGTTTTGCAGAGTATATTCGTGCGCACAGTAGACTTTGGTTTCTGCAGGTAGGCTTTTAAAAAGCAATAAGGATTGATGTAATTCCTCCATCGTTCCATCGAAAACACGACCGCAGCCCCCCGAAAAGAGGGTATCGCCACAAAATAGGATTTTATGGTGAGGGTCAAAGTAGCTGATATGGCTTGAAGTGTGGCCTGGATTAAACAAGACCTCAAAAGAAAAGGAGCCTAGTTTCACTGTGCTTCCCTGAACGACGATGTTTGTTTTATAAGAAATTCTAGTATCGTCAGGGGCATAAATAAGGCAAGAGGGGAAGGCTTTGATTAAATCCCCAACGCCACCCACGTGATCTTGGTGGTGATGGGTGAGGAGAATTGCTCCTAAATTTTGCTTAGTAGAATGTAGATAATCCATTACTGGTTGTGCATCACCAGGATCAACACATCCAATAATCCCCGGACTTATGGTAAAAAGCCAAATATAATTATCAAGAAAGGCATTAAGAGCAGTCAATTGCATGCAGTAGGTCCCTGGGTAGGATTATTGCGTTTTTTCTATGATATAGGAAGAAACTCCAGGATTAAAGTAGGTCCTAAGCGTATCTAAGGCAATTTTTAGCTCCGCTGCCAGCGTAAAGGGAGGATTGATGATCCATAAGCCGCTGCCTGTCATTCCATCCTTGGGAGCCATGGTCAGGTTGAATTCAATTTTCAGACTGTTTGGCGCACCAATTTCAAGCATACCTCTATCGAGTTGTTCGCAAAGTTTTCGGTTAACAACGGGATACCATAAACAAAAAACACCGTTTGAAAATCTTTTATAGGCTTGGTTGATAGCTCGGGGTACTTTTTTGTAGTCGTCTTTCACCTCATAAGAAGGGTCAATGAAAACTAAGCCGCGTTTTTCTAGAGGAGGCAATAGAGCCATTAAGCTGTCGATGCCATCTGAATTACTGACATGCACTTTTTTGTTAAAATGAGGCATTTGATTGAGTGCTTCAAATTCCCCTGGATGCAGTTCACACAAGTAGCCGCGGTCTTGATGGCGTAAAGCATTAATAGCAATAAATGGTGAACCCGGGTAATTTGCGATACCTTCCCCATTATTTAACGATCGGATTGCCTGAATATAATCACTAAAAACAGGGGGGAGTTGCTTACGGTTAGGCCAAATTAAATTAATACCTTGCTTATATTCACCTGTTTTTTCAGCTTGTTTATCCCTAAGGTCGTATTGGCCTTTGCCCGCATGGGTTTCTAAGTAAAAGAATGGTTTATCTTTGAGTTTTAAATAGGCTAGAAGCCGAGATAAAGTAAGGTGTTTGACAACGTCGGCAAAATTGCCTGCGTGATACCCGTGTTGGTAGCTGAGCATTATAGGGATACTCTTAAAGATAATTTTGCAGATTATAACAGCTTTTATTCGTTAAAATTATGAATTGCTAAAAATTGTGAACTATACTTTTGCATAAGAGCATAGAAAAGGACAAATGTTATGGCTTTGCATGAAGATATCGATGATTCCTCATTCACTGAATACAATTTTGATGACGAAGTGGATGATTTAACTCATAGGAAGAAAGTAAAGCGTTTGCTCGAAGACAAACTTGAACGAAAACGTTTAAAAGAAGAATTCTCCGATGATTTTGACGAGATTAATGGGGAGTTTGACTGGGATGATCTGGATAAATAACATCTATTAAGACAATTTAGTTGCCGCCATTAAAGTATTTTCCAATAAACTGACAATCGTCATAGGGCCAACTCCGCCTGGTACTGGAGTAATCCAAGCCACTTTATTAACCGCTTTTTTGAAATCAACATCCCCACGCAGACTTCCATCTTCTAAACGATGCATACCTACATCGATGACTACTTGCTTATCGTTTAGCCATTCGGCGTCAATAACATCGATTTTACCAGTAGCAACCACTATAAAATCAGCGATTTGAACAAATTTATCCAGATTCTGCGTAAATTTATGGCAAGTTGTTACTGTTGCGCCTGCTAAAAGTAGCTCTAAACTCATGGGTCGACCCACTATATTAGACGCGCCAATAACCAGAGCATGCTTTCTTTTTACATCAAGCCCATAATGCTGTAACAGATTCATTATTCCTAGAGGTGTGCAGGGTCTGAGCAGTGGATTTCTTTGCGCAAGTCTTCCTAAGTTGTAAGGATGAAAGCCATCAACATCTTTTTCAGGTTTAATGCGTTCAATGATAATGTTTTCGTTGATGTGCTTAGGTAGGGGCAATTGAATTAAAATGCCATCTACTTCGCTGGATAGGTTTAATTCATCAATCAATTTGATTAAGTCATCTTGGCTGGTTTGCTCAGGCAAATCATAAGATATCGACTTGATACCAACTTCAACACATGCTTTTCGTTTATTGTTGACGTAAATAGCTGAGGCAGGATCAGTGCCTATTAGGACAACTGCAAGCCCAGGAGCTCTTTGACCGTCCTGTACGTGCATTGCTATGCGTTGTTTTAATTCATCTCTGCGTAGAGCTGCAAAGGCTCTACCATCAATTAACGAGGCGGGCATGTTGATCCAATTATTGAGCAGAAAGGTATTATGGATTAGGCTTTCTGGTATTGCAAGTGGAATGAAAATCAGTGCATTATCGCGATTGGTAATGCACTGAAAGTCATTAAATTACAGGAATTCTCAATTAGGTGGGCGCGGAACGTAGGCGCTACGCACCCAACTAACTGAGAGTTGCTGATTAACCTATACCATCTCAGCCATGTTAGCCATCCCTGCTGGATTAAAAACATTCTCCAAATCCATAAATTCAGGCCATAAGGTCTGTGTCAAAGTTAACGCTTTGTAGCAAAACTCTAAATTATTCTCCACCAACGCATCTAGTGTCTTAAGCAACGATAACTCCGGTCTATTCAAAGGTTTTATGGTTGGTTTTTGATCGGTTTTTAGCATCTGCTTAAACACTTGGTTAAACATTTCTTGGGTTATTTTTGGAATAGGAAAGTTTGCGTCAAAAATCCGATGATCAGCACTGATGGTTACTGGCAATAGATCTTGTTCCTCAAACTGTTTACTTTGTTTGTTCCAAACTTGCTTGCGGTTGACTTCTAAAATAGTCAGTTTCATCGCTTCTGTTCTACGCAGTGGTGATTTTGCTCGTGTGTAGCCGCAATGACCGATATTACTTAAGGTTACTAAAGCTAGGCCTGGTACCGGAAAACCATACACATCATTCGCAAAATCATAAACGATATCTTCCGAAATTTGCTTCAGGTGAGGGTGGGCTTTTTCTAACTCTTCCCGTTTTTTATAACACACCACCATTAACTGCATAATTTGCCGTATACGCAGGGTCAGATCTGTTGCACTCATTTTGTGGCAATTCTTAAAAACGATGGTACTTAAATGCTCATTGCAATCGGGAAGCTGCACAACTATCCCCGTATAGGCATCAGCACTTTGGTAGAGTTGATTATTACTTAAAAAAGTTCGGAAATAATCGTATTGCTCTAAACCTAAACTAAGTGTTTGTAACATTAAGGTCGTGATAGTTTCTGGCGGGAATTTTTTGGTAAAAAAATCGATGCAGGTGACATTAAGATCAAACTCACCAACCATGGTTGGATCACTAGGATTGTCCCATTGTGTCATACTAGCTTGACGTGTTGGAGTCATTTCTAATTGAATATTATTACCCGTGTATTCACCGACTTTAGGCATAATTCCTTGCAACAACTGCATAAAGAAAAACCATTTATCACTGGGTACTAAATTAATTTTACTCAACTGACGGATGTGTTTCGCGTTTAGTGCTTGAACGAAACGGCCAGTTCCATTGATACCAAGTAAGGTTGTCATGGAGCTCGCGTAATGGAATTGTAGAAATACTCCTGTCAGAAGTTGTTCTTCCAAATACTCAAGTTTTTCCCGAACTACGTCCAAATCAGGAAGACCGACGTCTTGGTAGAGGTCTGCTTCACAGACATGTCTATGTTCATCATTGAGTATGGTTTTAAATACTTTAGGGGCAATCTCTGCAAGTTCTAGACTGGTAAACACTTCCTCAATCCATCCTTCACTCACTAGATTTAACAACATGATTGAAATTTTCGGGCACTCTTCATTTCTAATAAAATTGCATAGACGTTCCACATTGTCGTTGTATGCTGGAGGATTTGAAAAAGGGTCGCAGAGTAAATAGACTATTTTCGTAAATACCATCCCATGAAAAATCTCATCCAGTAATTGCGTATGCAAGAGATCTTTGTGCTCAGGTGATGTCATTCTATGTTCGAACTTTAAAGGCACTTGTATTGCTAATACTTCTAATTGAGCTAAGAGAGAGAAGGTGTATATATAAAGGAGTTTGCTATGTTTAATTTCGAAAGGTAATCCGTCTTTAAAAAGCTCATCCATGCGGTTGATGATCAGGTTTTTTTCAGCGTCTGTGATGATATTCCAACCTTCGAGTATCCATTTCTCGGAGCCCCAAGAAGAGCGGAGAATCGTGCTTAAGTCTTTCATTTTGCATTCCATGTAAAAAGTCTAAATGATAGAAGGGTGGTAGGCTAAGGTCAAGGACTATAGACCGATTTGTAAGCTTTACTATGTGCTGCAATTTAATGATCCAATTAATGCTTACTTTGAGTTATTTCTGGGCATAACATGGTGATATTAAAGAATATTATTCACTTTTCTTGAATACAGTTGAGGATAATGTTAATTTTTAATTAAATAACCAAATCCTTGAAGGCCTCCTGGAGTTTTGATTGAAAAAAACTACCCTGCATGCTGCTTTATTAGCCTTGACACTTCCATTGTCAGTATATGGATTCGGTCTAGGTGAAATGAAAGTGGAGTCTTCACTCGATCAGCCATTTAAAGCTGAAATAGAGCTTATCGATGTAGACAGTGCCTCTGCAGGTGATATCAAGGTCGCTTTGGCAGACCCTGAAAATTTCGAACGTATTGGTCTTGAACGTACTGCAATTTTATCGTTGCTCAATTTTAAAATCGAAAGAAATGCTAGTGGTAAATCAGTTATCAAAGTTGAATCTACAGAACGTATGACTGAGCCATTCATGGAATTAGTTGTTGATGTCGCCTGGCCTAATGGACAATTATTTAAAGCGTATACCGTATTACTTGACCCTCCAGGTTACGATCTGGTTTCTTCAACTGCCAGTAGTAGTTCTACTCGTTACTCTAAAAATAAAGGATCCTATACCGGTTCTGGTAACAGCTATGGCAAAGAAGCGGGAGTGGTAGATAAAACTGTAATAAGTACGGTGGATCACAATCCTGTAAAAGTAAACGACAGCAAAGGTAAATCAACCTTTGGCCCCACTATCCCAAATGAAAACATCTGGCAGATTGCTCAACGTTATAAAACTTCCGATGTGATTTTGGCTCAGGTGGTGTTAGCAATAGTTGGAGCAAATCCTGATGCCTTTACGGATGCAAATTTAAACGGACTCAAAGTAGGATCGCATTTAAATATTCCAGCAACTAAAGACATTCAGCGCATTCCTGTTGATCTAGCTTTAGAAGAAGTTGCTGCCCACGATACGGCCTGGAACGAAAAGAAATCGGTTAATCACCGTTTATTACCTCCTTACACAGATGCTCAACCAGCAGCACAGAATAAGCCAGTGTTACCCTCAGAGCTTCCAAGTGTTCCAAAACTGAGTGTACAAAATGGACCCTCTCTATCAAGTATGTCTCAACTCATTAATGTGAGTTCCGCTCTCCACATGGATAATCAAGCGCAAGCGAACAAACCTACTAAACAAGCGCAAAATGAAGATCAAGATACCTCTACTACCAAGGCGGAGTTGGCGATAACTACAGCTGCTATTGAGTCAGTACGCGAGTCGAATTCTTTGTTGATGGAACAATTGCATCTGATGCAAGACCAAAACAAAAAATTACAATTACAACTCGAAAAACGTGACAAAGACATGGAAGCGATTCGTACGCAAATGCAAGTTTTGATGAAAGAGCGTTTAGCGCTTGCTTCCCAGGCAAGTACCACACCGACGCAGCAAAACACTTCAAGTTTGCTACCTCTATTTTTACTCTTCGTGGTAGTAGCTGGGGGAGCTGCAGCAGTTTTGGTTTATTTTAAACGAAGGGAACAAGAACAAGATGAATCCTCTTATTTAAGTTCGCAAACTCACGAACCTAATCCATTTATACCACCCACTTCGGAACCTGTCGTTGAAGAAAGTCACGGCACTCAAACGGATGCGGCAGCAACCCATTCTTTAACTATCACAAAATCTGATCCTGAAGCTCAGATAACTAAAGTGAGAGTTGAGCCCGAAGTCAAGGAAGAGGGTCCAGCTGATGAATCGGTTTATGTAGAAGAGGAGTTGGCAAAAACTGTAGAATACAATTCCCCTGTGAAAGCAACGACAGAGCAGAATGAAACAACAAAATCCAACGAACCTAATGCACCTGAGGAAATGGAAAGCAATCTTATTGAACCTGCTAAGCTTGAACACTCTGAAAATGATCTGATAGAGCCAACACCGATTGAAGAAGCCGTGATTGAAACACCTCCTGATGTCAATATTGATATTCCTTCACTTGTTTTTGATACGACTAAATCCGAGCCTATCCCTTCAGAAACTCCTGTATCCCCTGAGGATGTTATGGATCCTAATGAAACGGGTATCAATTTTGAGCCCGATGATAGCAACGAAATTAAGATTGATCCTATCGATCAAATGTTAATGGAACAAAGCCCTGGGTTTGCTTTCAATTCAGTACCAGCAGGGGAAGAACATCAAGATACACCAATCCACATCGAAAATTCACCGCTTACAGAAACTACAGATGATGAGTCAGGCGCTATGTTAGAGTTCGAAACAGGCTTGCATCAAGTATCAAACGAAGATCCGCCAGTAGTTGAAGAAAAATCGGATATTGCTCCTGATCAAGATAGCTTAGAGTTTTTCTCTTCACCGATTGATGACGACTTTATGCCTAAAGCACGTGTGGAAAAAACACCTGAAGAAACACCAAAAGAGCCTGAACCCAGTGTAGATTTCAATGAGCCCACTGCCAAAGTTGAGGTGCTGGCTCCGAAAACGGATGACGATGCCTCTGCCTTCCTTGCGGATTATGCGGATGAGCCGGTCGAAATTGAACAAAATACTTCCGCAGTGGATGAATCAGCAGAAAATGTCGATGCCACAGAATCAGCACCACTATTAAAGAGTGGAAAAGCACTCGACACCTTATTGGATTTGGCAAAAACTTACGTCAGCATGAGTGATTTTGAATCTGCTAGATATTCCTTGGAAGAAATTGTTGCCCATGGGTCAGAGAGTCAAAAAGCAGAAGCTGCTAAGTTGCTTGAAGAAATAAAAGGTAAATCGTAAGTGAGTGAATCCTGAAGTATGCTTAGGTATTCATCTATTTACAACAGATCTAGAGTCTCCATATGGTTAAGCTGATTGCTCCCTTTATGATGCTGTTTGTTTTCACAGCCTATTCATCCACCGCATCAAATACCTCGTCACCAATTTCTATTATGACCTTTAATATTGAAAATGGTGGCACCCAAGTTAGTTTTAAAAAAATTGTAGAGGTTATTAAAAAATCCGGTGCAGACGTAGTAGGTATTCAAGAACCCTGGGGCAATACCTTCCGATTAGCAAAAGAATTAGGTTGGAAATACTACAATCCCGCCCAACATCTCATATCGCGCTTTCCACTGTACGAGACGAGTCATCATAACTATACCTTTGTGGAAATTAGTAAGCGTCGTTTTATAGCGATAGCTAATGTGCATTTGCCCAACGAAAACTATGCCTCCGATCTTATAAAAGCAGGAAAAAATGCGAAAGAAATAGTGGCTTCGGAAAGAGCAGCACGACTTTCAGCAATCTCACCCTTAATTGAGGAATTAACAGCGCTTGCTAACCATCATGTCCCGGTCTTTCTTGTAGGAGATTTCAATGCCGGATCACATTTAGATTGGACTGAAGCGACTCTCGGTAAATTACCCCATCATACAATGGTTCTTGAATGGCCTATTACTAAAAAATTACAAGAGCAAGGTTTTATTGATGCCTATCGGCAAACCCACCCAAATACAGTTCAATCGCCTGGTTATACATGGTCGGCTAAAAGACCTGTTGTAAAAAATACCCCTGACAATTTCAATCCATCGATAACTGACATTAGTGAACGAATTGATTTTGTATTTTCAGCAGGTCCCGTGAAAGTTTTGAATAGCAAAATTGTAGGTGAGGCTGATAATCAGGGCATCGATCTAGCTATTACACCTTGGCCTTCCGACCACCGAGCATTAGTCGCCAAGTTTACTGTTGTCCCAGGACGGGTTGCTGAAAAGGCGCTCATTGCTACCTCTTTAGAACCTAATTCTGATCTCCTTCCTAACATTTTTATCTCCAAAAAAGTGGTAAAAGTTAATGAACCTTTTATTATTCGCTGGGAAAACGCCCCAGGGAATCGTTTTGATTACATCAATATTAACTCTACTGCAAAAAACCTAAACACATGTATCTATACCAAGGCAACTAAAAAAGGCAATATCCAATACACTAACGATAAAAAAATTTCAGGGTCTGATTGTTTTGGAAAAGTTTGGCCGTGGCCTTTAGATCCTGGCGTCTATACCATTAGTTTAATGCTAGATGATGGTAACAAAGTTTTAAGTTCAGAGACTCTGCGTGTTTTATAAATGCAAACAACCAGCAATATCCTGACAAATAGGGCGCAATCCGCTTTTTCTAGCATTTTGTATAGACAAAATAAATGGGGTATTATAAATTGACCCTTTTTATCAGGAATTTTGAATGCGTATTGCCTTAGTGGTTGAATACGATGGAAGCCAATACCATGGCTGGCAAGCACAAACAGGCCTACGTACCGTCCAGCAATCTGTTGAACAGGCCTTGTCACGTGTTGCAGATAGTACCGTTTCGGTAATTTGTGCAGGCAGGACTGATACAGGAGTCCATGCTACCAACCAGGTTATCCATTTTGATTGTGAAAAAACTCGCACCATACGTGCATGGATACATGGCGCCAACTCCTTCCTGCCTAAAGACGTCTGCGTCCGCTGGGGGAAAGAAATGCCAGAATCATTTCATGCGCGCTATTCCGCAACAGCAAGACGCTATCGTTATGTCATCTATAATGGCCCCATACGACCTGCCCTTTTACGTAGTAATACCACATGGCAGTATAGGCAGTTAGACCACAGATTAATGGATGAAGCAGCACAAGGATTGCTAGGCGAAAATGATTTTACTTCATTTCGATCCGTAGAATGCCAATCAAAAACGCCCATGCGCAATGTCCATAAAATACAAGTGACCCGCACAGGCGAATTAGTGGTCATAGATATAACCGCCAACGCTTTTCTTCACCACATGGTTAGGAATATAGCTGGTGTTTTAATCGCTATCGGATCGGGAAAACATCCTGTTAGTTGGTTAGACAGTGTATTAAAAGCTAAGGATCGCAAGCTAGGTGCAGAAACTGCTCCGTCCTACGGTCTGTATCTAGTGCATGTCAATTACCCCCCTGAGTTCGCGATTTTGCAAGGCAATCCCGGGCCTTTATTTCTGTGGGAGAAATAATTGAATTCATCGCGCATCAGAGTCAAAATGTGTGGCATGACCAGAGCAGAAGATATCGCTCAAGCTATACAACTTGGTGTGGATGCAATCGGTTTAATCTTTTACGAAAAAAGTGCGCGGTATGTTACTATAGATAAGGCTAAGGAATTACTTAAAAACCTACCTCCCTTTGTTGCTGTAGTTGCGGTTTTAGTAAATCCAGAAAAACAATTCGTTCAAGAGTTACTCAAGGAACTACCTATACAACTGCTGCAGTTTCATGGCGATGAATCGCCAGCTTTTTGTCAGCAATTTAATAAAGCCTATATTAAAGCGATACACCCAGAAAGTAGTGAAACTATTGAAAAGGCAAGTCAGGATTACGCAAAAGCCGAGGCCTTGTTATTAGATACGGCATCGAGTACGCAAAGAGGTGGGACAGGGCAGACTTTTGATTGGAGTCTAATTCCTAAAGCATTGACCAGCCCACTTATTTTGGCTGGTGGTTTAAATGAGTTTAACGTTGGCAAAGCCCTTAAAGCTTGCAATCCTTATGCTGTAGATATTTGTAGCGGTATAGAGGCCTTACCGGGGGTCAAAGATCCTCATAAGATGAATCGGTTTATCAAGGTATTATGGGGCGTGAAATGAATAAGACACAACTTCCAGATGAACATGGCCACTTTGGTCCTTACGGCGGCAGGTTTGTTGCTGATACACTCATGCATGCTCTGAAAGAATTAGAAGCTGCTTATAACAAATACCGCCAAGATCCAGATTTTCTCGCAGAAATACGCTCCGAATTAGCTGACTACGTGGGACGACCTAACCCTCTGTACCATGCTGCTCGTTTAAGTCGAGAGGTAGGTGGGGCACAGATTTATTTAAAGCGTGAAGATTTAAATCACACGGGCGCACATAAAATTAATAATACCGTTGGCCAAGCCTTACTTGCCAAGCGTATGGGTAAAACTCGGATCATTGCTGAGACCGGGGCAGGGCAGCATGGTGTTGCCTCAGCAACAGTTGCGGCGAAATACGGTTTTGACTGTGTAGTCTATATGGGTTCTGAAGACATTAAACGCCAAGCTAGCAATGTGTATCGTATGAAGTTATTAGGCGCAGAAGTTGTTCCGGTGACTTCTGGTTCCAAGACTCTCAAAGATGCTTTGAATGAAGCAATGCGAGATTGGGTTAGTAATGTTGATAATACTTTTTATATCATTGGTACTGTTGCAGGACCGCATCCATACCCTCTAATTGTCCGTGATTTCCAAAGAGTTATTGGAGAAGAGGCACGTGCGCAATGCCTCGACCAAACTGGGAAATTACCGGATGCTGTAGTAGCTTGTGTAGGTGGTGGATCTAATGCAATGGGTCTTTTCTATCCTTTTATCAATGATGAGTCAGTAGCCATTTATGGCGTTGAAGCTGGTGGGAAAGGCCTTGCAACTGGAGAACATTCTGCTTCCTTAATAGCGGGCACACCAGGTGTCCTCCATGGTAATAGAACTTACTTACTCTGTGATGAATTTGGCCAGATTAAAGATACGCATTCGATTTCTGCCGGTTTAGATTATCCTGGAGTAGGTCCTGAGCATGCGTATTTAAAAGATAGTGGGCGCGCAACCTATGAATCAATTACTGATGACGAGGCCATGCACGCATTTAGAACTTTAACACGTGTAGAGGGCATTATGCCCGCTCTAGAATCAAGCCATGCAATCGCTTATGCATTGAAACTGGCTAAGACTATGTCGCCGAAACAAACTATTATTGTTTGTTTGTCCGGACGTGGTGATAAAGATATACATACCGTCTCTAATATTGATGGCATAACCTTATAGTGATTGCTCTGACCCAAGGTACATTATGAACCGAATTGATAAAACACTGTCGCAATTAGCTGCTAGTGGTAAAAAAATGTTGAGTCCCTATATCACTGCAGGGGACCCTGAACTGAAAATGACAGTGCCATTAATGCATGAACTGGTTAAAGCAGGTGCTGATGTTTTAGAAATAGGTATACCTTTTTCTGACCCTATGGCCGAAGGGCCTGTGATACAACACGCAATGGAAAGGGCTCTGGCGCAAGGTGTTACCAGTGGCGATGTTCTAGACGCAGTGAAAGAGTTTCGTAAGACCAATACCACCACACCAGTGATAATCATGGGTTATCTTAATCCTATTGAGCAGTACGGCTATGAACGGTTTGCTCAGCATGCCATTGATGCCGGTGTTGATGGTACCATTTTGGTGGATTTACCGCCTGAAGAGAGTGAAGAGGTTGCTAATATATGGCGTAAGTATGATTTATACAGTATCTACCTCTGCTCGCCGACTACTACTGACGAACGGATGAATTTAATTAATAAATTTGCACGAGGTTATATATACTATGTTTCACTCAAAGGGGTGACTGGATCTAATGCCTTGGATTCGGCTGCTTTAAAAACGCAATACCAGTATAGAAAGGCACAAACTCAATTACCATTGATGGTAGGGTTTGGGATTAAAACAGCCGCGATGGCAGCCGAAGTAGCTGCTTTTGCTGACGGTGTGATTGTTGGTGCGGCACTTATTAATGAAATTTTTGACGCGCATAGCGCTAAAAAGAATGCGCTGCAGGCGGGAGCATCCTTGATGACCTCAATGCGGCAGGCTATGGATTTAAACGGATAAACCTAATGACAGATTTAAATGAAAAAAGAGCACATTTTATAAGACAGTTGGTTGTAGATGAGTTAGCCAGTGGTAAACATCAATCGCTAGTTACCCGTTTTCCTCCCGAACCTAATGGTTATTTGCACATAGGCCATGCTAAGTCTATTTGCTTAAATTTCGGTTTAGCGGAAGAATTTTCCGGTAAATGCTTTTTACGCTTTGACGATACCAATCCTATCAAAGAGGAAGAAGAATATGTTAATGCGATTATTGATGATGTTCGTTGGTTAGGATTTGAATGGTGTGACATGACTCACTCATCCGACTACTATCAAGAGTTGTATGACTATGCCGTGCAATTGATTCAAAAGGGCTTAGCTTATGTCGATAGTCTAAGCATGGAAGAGATTCGTGCCTACCGTGGAACCTTGCAAGAACCTGGTCGTGAAAGTCCTTACCGTAATCGACCTATGGAAGAAAGTTTGGATATCTTTACGCGAATGAAAGCAGGTGAGTTTCCAGATGGCACCCATGTGTTACGCGCCAAAATTGATATGCAATCGGGTAACGTCAATATGCGCGATCCGGTTTTATACCGCATTCGCCACGCCCATCATCAACGTACGGGTGATGCATGGTGCATTTATCCCATGTACGATTACGCCCATCCTATCTCAGATGCTCTTGAATTGATTACGCACTCGCTGTGTACACTTGAGTTTCAGGACCACAGACCTTTGTATGATTGGTTAATTGAAAACTTACCGGTGCCTGCAAGACCAGTTCAAACCGAGTTTGCACGCTTAAACTTATCACATACGGTCACCTCCAAACGGAAATTACGTGAATTGGTTGAAAAAAATGTGGTTACCGGCTGGGATGATCCACGTCTTCCTACTTTACGAGGCATGCGTAAAAGAGGTTATCCGCCAGTAGCGCTTCGTCAATTTTGCGAAATGATCGGAATTTCACGTAGTGATTCGGTTATCAGTATGAGCTTGCTGGAAGAATGTGTGCGCTCAGAGTTTAATAAAACTGCCAAGCGTGCACTTTGTGTTATGGATCCCATCAAAATTGTTATCGACAATTACCCAGAAGGTAAAATAGAAGAACTCAAAGCCAATTTTTATCCACAAGACCCTGAATCAGAAAGTCGAGTGCTGCCTTTTAGTCGTGAATTGTACATTGAACGTTCTGACTTTATGGAAGATCCGCCTAATAAATACTTCCGCTTGTCACCAGGAGCTGAGGTACGCTTGCGACATGCTTATGTTATCAAATGCCAAGAAGCGATTCGAAATGCACAAGGCGATATCATTGAATTACGTTGTACCTATGATGAAAAAACCTTGGGTAAGAACCCTGAAGACCGCAAAGTCAAAGGGGTAATTCATTGGGTTTCTTGTGCACAAGCGCATCCCATCACAGTCTATCAATACGATCGTTTATTTACTGATCCTAATCCTGCGCGCGAAGAAGACTTTTTGCAGTTTTTAAATCATGACTCTATGCAAACCCAAACTGCGTATTGTGAGCCTTCAATGGCTAAGCAAGCAGAAGGGGAGATTTTTCAATTCGAACGGCTTGGATACTATTGTGTAAACAAGGTCGACAATGGGCAGGTAACTGCTTTTCATCGAGTCGTTGATTTGAAAGATAATTGGACCAATTGATTTAAGAGGTAGCTATGTTGCATTTATATAATTCCATGACGCGATCTAAGGAACCCTTTGTTTCGATTAGACCTGGAAAAATTGGTATCTACGTCTGTGGTATTACCATTTATGATCTTTGCCATTTAGGCCATGCCCGTTCAATGGTTTCTTTTGACGTTATTGTGCGCTACCTTCGATCCCAAGGTTTTGAAGTCACTTATGTGCGCAATATTACTGATATAGACGATAAGATCATTACACGAGCAAATGAACGTAACGTAGGCATTGATGAATTAACGACACAATATATCAATGCAATGAATGAGGACATGCTAGCTCTAGGCATTTTGGCACCGGATTTTGAGCCACGTGCTACTGGACATATTCCTCATATCATTGCCTTAATTGAGCGTTTGATTGCCAAAGGCCATGCTTATCAGAGTGAAAATGGTGATGTCTGTTATCAGGTTGATACTTTTCCTGAGTACGGTAAATTGGCGCATAAAGATTTAGACGGTTTGCTTTCTGGTGCGCGGGTAGAGGTGGTGAAAGAGAAACGCTCACCTTTAGATTTCGTTCTGTGGAAAAAAGCCAAAGCCAATGAGCCGAGTTGGCCCTCTCCTTGGGGAGAAGGACGCCCAGGCTGGCATATAGAATGCTCAGCCATGGCTATGCATGAATTAGGTGAGCAATTTGATATTCATGGCGGGGGATCGGATTTACAATTTCCACATCACGAGAATGAAATTGCGCAAAGTGAAGCGGCTTCAGGCAAGCCTTTTGCCAATTATTGGTTACATGCGGGGATGTTGCAGGTTGATAATGAAAAGATGTCCAAATCCTTAGGCAATTTTTTTACCATTGCTGATGTTTTGAAACTTCATAATCCGGAAGTTATCCGTTACTTTTTGCTCAGTAGTCATTATCGTAGCATTTTGAATTATACCGAAGAGAACTTTTCAAATGCCAAGAAGGGCTTAACGCGTTTGTATCAGTCGATTAAAGATAGCGTGGGTGGTGAGTCTAGTGAAATAGATAGTCATTGGCTAGCGTTGTTTACCGATGCTATGAACGATGATTTTAATACCCCTGTTGCATTGTCGGTTTTATTTCAGTTAAGTCATGAGTTAAATAAAAATAGCAGTCCTGTGCTGGTGAATACTATGAAGCATTTGGCCGGGATTTTGGGATTGTTGCAGGAATCGCCGGTTGCTTTTTTACAGGATGGGTTTGCTACGGATGATCGCGAGGCTATTGAGGCGCTGATTGAGCAGCGACTTCAGGCTCGTGCTGATAAGAATTGGGCGGTTGCGGATCAGATTCGCGATGAGTTGCTGGCTAAAGGTATTGAGTTGGAGGACGGCGGTCAAGGGACTACTTGGCGTCGAGTGTAGCCTGGGTCGCGTTCATGTTAGGCCATGATCTCATCTGCGCACTAGATCCGTGTATGAACCAAAGTTCTCCAGGACGGGGTGGTAAAACGCGCTTTCGCTATCCTTGGCTCGCTCTCGAAAAACGTCGTGTTTTTCGAAGGTTTCACCACCCTGTCCTGGAGAACTTTGGTTCTTGAGAGTTCTGTGCGGCGTGGGTCATCACCCAATCTTCATGCGATTTCAAAACGGTGCGGCGTGGTTGATTGGTGATGACAAATTGTGGTACAGAGCAGGCTCCCTTCTCCCTTGTTTTTAAGGGAGAAGGGTTGGGGATGAGGGTTTCTTATCGAGTGGTACAATGTAGGTTGCGTGATGACCTAACAACGACGATTAACCTACGTGGTTAAAGTTGCCTCTGTCGAAGGTGTAGTTTATTGCGAATGAACCTGCGTCTGCTGTCATATTGAAGTCGTGACTGGCAGAAACACCTAATGATACACCATTAGGGAATGTAGCGACTGCATTAGCATGTCTACCGCCTAGATCGTAGTGCATGTATTGACCTCTCGCACTCCAATCAGGAGCAAATTGCCACTCAACACCAGCGCCTGCAGCATAACCAGTTTCAATTTCTGTTGAAGAAGCAGCACCGCAAGCAGTTCCAAAATTTAATCCAGGAAAGCACACTCTGCTTAATTGACTGACTTGACCGAAGGCAAAACCGCCAGTACCAAATACATAAAAGTTATTCCAGGCATAACCCGCACGTGCACGTACTGAAGAAAGCCAATCAGAAGAATAACTTTGTGTCACAACGAAGGGTAGGCTCGCACCTGGTAATGAATTGGCAGTGCGATCGATGTTAACGTTAGCAAAGTTAAAATCACCTTCAACACCCATGAGGATATTATTAGAACGGAAATTCATACCTAATTGTAAGCCGCCTATCAAATTGTTATCACTAGTATTGGCATTTCCTGCATCAGGAACACCTGTAGCGCCAGTGACGTTATTAAAACCCCAATCTGCGCTAGTATTAACACTACCTATGTTAGCTCCGCCGTAGAAGGAGACGTGGTTGTTATCTGCAAACGCTGGGTAAATAATTAAAGAAGGATTAGTACGTAATATTTGTTTGGTTTTTGCCGCGTATTTCGCAGAATGTGTACTTTCTGTCGGAACTGCATGTGCTACAGCAGTAGTCAGTAAAGTGAGGCTTAAAACTATTGGCTTTAAGCTGCTAGAAAATTGGTTTGCGTTATTACCTGTTAACATAATTTTAATCATCCTTAATTATAAAAATGTTAGATTTAGGTCTAACAAAGAGTTGCAGAAATAATATTATAAAATAATCAGTGAGTTAAAAGCTATCTATTTTTTGCAGCAATTCTCAATTTGGAGTTGGAATCCAGCTCTGATCTCGATTATAGAACGCCTGGATTCCGCGGACCTTCGGCCGTGGAACGTAGGCGCGAAGCGCCTACCTACCGTGCTTTATGCACGGTATCCAGGAATCTTTGGTTATAAATCAATCGAGACCGGCCCCATTGATTTATAGGCTAGCGTACACTACCAATCTCTTGAATGAGTTGCTGTTTTAATATCTCCTGCTCATCCATATTTAAAGCTTGACCCTGTTGATTGGTAATATAGAAAGTGTCCTCAACACGCTCGCCCGCTGTTGCAATTTTTGCATTGTGGAGATGGATCTTTAAACTTAAAAACACGCGACTAATAGTGGCTAATAAACCAGGACGGTCGCTGGTAATTAAAAACAAGCGAGTATGGTTATTTCTGGAATCTTCACTGTAGGAAATTTGGGCTTTGACGTTAAAGTGAGCCATCGCACGCGATAAGCGTTTCTTTGCCACAGGTGGTAGTTTTGTTGTATTTGCCAGATGCGTGCACAAAGCTTGTTGAATAGCGGAGGTGCGTTGTTCATCAAAAAAGGCCTGATTGTTCTCATCCAAAATAATATAGGTGTCTAAATCGAATTGATTATCACAGGTTAAAATGGATGCTTCTTGAATAGTTACATGGTGATTGGACAACACTGAAGTAGTAATGGTAAAACGCTCGTCACGATGGGGCATGTAGACAAATACTTCAGTACCACCTTGGCTGTGATGAGGCAAAATCAACACCAGCGGAAATTGCTGGCAATTTACAATGGCTTTGGTATGACGTGCTATCATTTCAGCCGATTCGTGAAGAAAATATTTGCCTTTAAACTTGGCCCATAAAGCAACAATTATCTCAGTTGCATAGCCTTCATCCACTAACAGTTTCAGCGCTTGTTGTTGACGTAATGCAATCAACGCCGTCTCATCTAATAACTCTTGTTCTTTATTGAGTCGATGTTTGGCAGCCCTATACAATTCTTTTAACAGAGAGTCTTTCCACGCATTCCATAATGTGGGGTTTGTCCCACAAATATCGGCTACTGTTAGTAGATAGAGATACTCCAAATACCTGGGTTGGGGCAGAAGTTTACAAAATTGCTCGATTGTTTTTGGATCATAAATGTCTTGCCTTTGAGCTGTCTGTGACATTAATAAATGATGGCGGACAAGCCAAACCAACAAATCGGCATCCTCCGGTTCAATACGATGACGTTGGGCGAATTCTTCCGCTTCAACTGCACCTAATTCAGAATGATCGCCACCTCTTCCTTTGGCAATATCATGAAACAAAGCGCTTAGATACAAAATTTCTGGTTTATCTAAAGTAGGCATGATTTTAGCGCAAAGGGGAAATACCGTTTGATACTGTTCAAGCTGAAAGCGCGAGATATTACGGATGACGAACAAAGTATGTTGGTCGACGGTATAGGCATGGAATAAATCATATTGCATTTGACCAGTTACTGTTGCAAAACAGTCAAGGTAATGAGCTAAGACGCCGTAGCGGTTCATTCTTTGTAAGGCTTCGTAAGGATCATTGCCCTTTTTGAGAATATTCATAAAGGTTTGTGTGACCGACTCTAACTCGCGAAAGCGTTTACTCATTAGATACAGTGACTGGCGGATAAGCCTAATAGTATTGGCCCTTACTCCTGCAATATCTGGACGGCGTGCTATCCATAAAAAAAGGGTAATTAAGGCCTGAGGGTTTTGCTTAAATACGCGCGCATGACAGACTTCAATATAATCATTGGACAGCTGGAATTCTTGATCGAGACGGGTTATTTTTTGTTTCTGATGATGCACGATAGTTTCATCAAACCACTGTAACAACATTTCATTAAGCTCGCGATTGCGTTTGATTATTTTAAAATAATCTTTCATGAATTGCTCAATGGCCAAGCTATGCGGTGCATCTTCATAGGCAAAAAAATGCGCCAGTTTTACTTGATAATCAAAGGACAGACGCTCTTCAGGTTTATCGGCCAGCAAGTGTAGGGCGAACCGTACACGCCAGAGGAAATGCTGGCAGTACATGAGTTCTTCATATTCTTTATCGGTAATAAAACCATGTCCGATACCATCGGCAAGTTTTTTAATCGTAAAATGGCGTTTACCAATACTGAGTAAGATTTGTAAATCACGCAGGCCACCAGGGCCATGTTTAATATTAGGCTCTAAATTATAAGCGGTCTCACCGTATTTGGCGTGGCGGTTAATTTGTTCTTGATGCTTAGCGAAAAAATAATCGTGGCTTAACCACATGTGCAAAGGATTGGTTTCATAGAGCAATTCTTCCATTAAGGAGCCGCGACCGCAAAGCAGGTACATGTCCATAATACTAGAGATGACACTTAAATCTTGACTAGCTAACTCTGCACAATCATGAACAGTAGTAATTTGATGACGAACTTCCAAGCCCACGTCCCAACAATCTTGAATGAAACTCTGCGCATGTTGGAGACTGGTTTTCGAAATATTTTCAGTATGCAGTAGGAGTAAATCGATGTCAGAGTAGAGTTGCAGTTCTCGCCGACCGTAACTGCCCAGAGCGAGTAGACAAAAGCTGTCGTCTTGATCGAGTTTATTGCTCACAAAGAGTTGAATTAATATCTTATCGATAAAAAGAGCTAATTTGTGGGTTATCGCGCTGATATTCGCTTTTTGACGAAATTCCTCACACAGCACTTCTTTGAACTGTTTAATCGTAACTTTGAGGTTTCGATTAGCGCTCTTCATTGCGCTGAGTCAAAATTTCAACGCCGTCATCGGTAACCAGCAGTGTGTGCTCCCATTGGGCTGAGAGGCTGTGGTCTTTGGTTACAACAGTCCAATTGTCAGGTAATAAGCGGGTAGGGTACTTTCCAGCATTAACCATGGGTTCAATAGTGAAAGTCATACCAGCTTCTAATCGCATACCGGTGCCAGGAACACCATAATGCAGTACTTGCGGATCTTCGTGAAAGACACGTCCTATGCCATGTCCGCAGTAGTCACGCACTACTGAACAACGGTTCTTTTCAGCATGCTGTTGAATTGCGTATCCTATATCACCTAGCTGCACTCCGGGTTTGACCATTTCTATGCCTATAAACAGGCAGTCATGTGCAATTTGTACGACTTGTTTAGCTTTGATGCTTGGGGTACCCACTATAAACATTTTGCTGGTATCGCCGTGGTATTCGTCTTTAATAACAGTGACATCAATGTTAATGATATCGCCATTTTTAAGCGTTTTTTTGCTGGGAATGCCATGGCAAACAACATGGTTTATTGATGTGCAAATCGATTTGGGAAAGCCATTATAATTTAAAGGGGCAGGGATAGCTTTTTGTACATCTACAATATAGTTGTGGCAAATGGTATTAAGCTCATCGGTGCTAATGCCCTCTTGCACATAGGGGCCAATCATTTCTAATACTTCACCTGCAAGTTTGCCAGCAACGCGCATTTTTTCAATTTCAGCAGGAGTTTTAAGTGAAACGGCCATTATGGAGTACCCAAAATTAATAATGTTAGCATATGCACGATTTTGAGCAAGAGCAAATTTTAATTTACAGTTGCTTGGTTATTATCCGTGCGGTCATTCTGTGCCTTAGTAGCGCCGATTGAATTCGATGTTGCATAAAACTCATAGCGGTTTCTTTCTGGGCTTTCTGTAACTCTTTTCATCTCATTAAGTATAGCTGATAATTTATTATGAATGAGTATCTTTTCTTTTGAAAGCGGGCCCTTAGATTGGGTAATATAAGGCCAGAGTAGTTGATTACATTGTTCCAATTTTTCAGCAAAGAACAGATTTTCGGGATCAGATTCTTGGGTATTAAGAATCCCTTCTAGCTGTTCGAGAAATGTTTTGAAGAATATCCCTTGCGCATTAATGCAGTATAACAGCTGATTAAATTCAGTAAGCGCTTTATCAATGGTTCCTTCAGGCGCTTGCATTGAGGCCACAAATTTTGTAACTAACAACTGGTAAAGGAAATCCATTGCTTTTGGTTTTAGCGATAATAACAAATTGCTTCGCAACTGATGTTCGTTCGCAAAAAATTCATTAACAGCGCGTAATCGATTGTGTGCAGGTACTCGAGTTAAAGTATCCGAATTGTCCCAAAGACTCTTTTGAATGGAGGTAAAAAGGAGTGCTCTTTTAGGCGCTAATCCATTAATTGAACGTAAATTCAGATAAGTTTTATTCCACTCTGTATAAAAGCTTTCGTACTTTAATATAGCTGTTTTAAATGCTTGGCTTTGTAATATATCAGGTTCACTAATTATTGCGGCATAGTCTTGCTCCACCTTCACTTGTGGGGGTATCCCGACCTTATTCAAAGTAAGTTGTCTATTAGCATAAAGTCTTTTCTGGATGAAATAGTAGGTTTTTATGTGGCTACTGATATTGGTTTTTAGTTCATACCATTCGTTTTCAGTGACAGCTCTGGCGTAGAACGTATCTAATTGCTTTAGTAAGGTTGATCGTGCTGCCGGTACACTTATCTCGCTAACAATTTTGCGTCGAATTTTATCCAGTTTACTAATGTGTTCGATTTCAGGCTCTAAGGTTTTAGTCTCTTGGTGAATCATGTACCAATCGACAGGCGAAGATTTTTTTGTTACTCCGATTTTGTTTGTAATTTCAGCGATGACCTTAGTTCTATTAGGCATCTCTAGATCTTCTTTTAGTTTTTTGTACTTGGCAAAGAGTTCTGCACGATTCAGTACTATTTGTTGAATAGTGTGAAGTTCAGTCGAGTATTCAAGTCTGAGTTGATTTACAGGTGGATTAAATTCGTGCGATGCCAGCATGGCCTTCGCTAGGGGGCAGTCAGGGTAATTAGTCTTTATAGCATATTGGATTTGGCGTATAAGCGCATCGTCGTAGGTGGCGATTTTAATATGTTGGTTGATCCTAACTATATTTTCATTATCTTTAGCTGCTAATTCTTTATTGGCTAAAAAGTGATGGCAAAAAATGGAGGAAAAGTTATTTTGATAAGGTATAGCTGTCAAGTCTCTATCACTTTCAGCAGTATTTTCGTAGATGACTCGACATATTTCGGTCCATTGCTTTAGTGAACATTTTTCTAGCCATGACATATCTCTATTCAGATTATCACTTTTTACAAACAGATCAGTGAAAGTAAGTGGATTAAGTTTTACTCCCAGTTGCATTAATTTCTTAATGCGACTTCCAGTCAGATTGTAGTGGTTGATTGCATTCAGGTTTAAGGTAAGTGTACTAAACTCAAAGCCCGATTTTTTTAACGCATCTAAGCATTGATCATTTAATGCTGCGACTTTAAAACCCAGTTTTGCTAAAGCAGCTGAACATTCGGTTTGATTGTCGCTGAACCGGTTTGATAAAACTTCCGCATGTCGTCCCTGGAATAGCTCCATTAACTCATCCACGCTTAATTCTGCTAAGGGTTTATTGGAGGCCTTGGTCTCATTCATTCTATCGATTTTGCGCATTATTGAACGTAATTTAGCTAGTGCTCTTTGACGTGTAATGCGGTCTTTTTTATGGAATGCAGTTATGCTGTTAATTACCGTTTCAAGTGCTTCAAGGGTCGTTTTGTCAAGGCTAGTCAGATCGTCGAAAAGATTGCTGTTTTTTCGCAACCGTGCATGCTCCCTCGTTACAAACAGTCTCCTTGACTTATCGCCCCATAATTCCGCAATAACACGTGCCATAGAACTGAAATCGCTTGATTTATCCGCTGTAGCAGGGTTTAGATGTTCGAGTAACTGGGGGTCGTTGTACTCTAGAGTACCAACATAAGATTTTGAGGGTTTCAGATCTGTGCTCGCCGCAGCTAATCCGTAATCAACTATCTTAACACTCCAATCCTCAGGATTTACGATGATATTAGCTGGTTTTAAATCACGATGAACAATGTAACCGCCATTGGCGGCTTTTAATTTACTAATTTGTTGTCTTAGGGCTTCCAATAAATTAATGGTTAGCAGTAAGCGGATTGTAGGGGTAAGTGGGTTGGATTTTGTTTGTTCTAATAGTTCTTTTAATGAAATCCCGGGCTGCTTATTCATTAATAAAAAAGCGGTATCGCCGCAGATAGTTGGTTGGTATTTCATCCCCATGTGAGGAACCTGAGAACCAATTGCCTGTTCATTGACATAATTGGTTACAGCTTGGTATCCCTCTTTTAAATCCCTATCTAGAGCGTTAGTTTTTACAAGTCTTTCTTTTCCTGGTGCTTTAGTTTTCCAAACCCAGTCATCGCCTACCTGTTTCCACATCCCTATGACCGGGTATACTCCACCAAAACTTCCTGATCCAATTGGAGTAGGATCAAAGACACAAATAAACTGACCTGCTGGTTTAGTTCTACCATCTTTGCTCTGACGCTCGTCCTTAGTCATGAGGAATAGAACTTGTTCAAAACCCTTAATAGTTAATTTCTTATTGATCAATATTTGTTTATAGCCATAGGGCACTATAACATTGTTAATATTCAACCGTGCAAATAATTCTGGGGTGTTTTGGTTAGTGGGATCAACTAAAGTAGGATCAGATTGTGAAAGCATCGAAAGTCTAAGTACAAAAAACAATATGGTACAATTTTTGCACTTAAAGGTCAATCTTTTTTACAACTTATCGCGGCCGAAGGTCCGCGGTATCCAGAAATCTAGTCAAATAAGCAATATTTTAGTTGAAGTAAGATCGGTCTGGATACCGCGGACCTTCGGCCGCGGTAAGTAGGGGAACAAGCCGCGGTAAGTAGGGGAACAAGCCGCGGTAAGTAGGGGAACAAGCCGCGGTAAGTAGGGGAACAAGCCGCGGTAAGTAGGGGAACAAGCTACGGTAAGTAGGGGAACAAGCTACGGTACGTAGGGGAATGCATGCTTTTGACTTAGGCGGGCAGGTCTTTATTTACATAATATTTTGATTCCCGATGGCGATTTCCTGGTTTTTTGCCGGTAAAGGGGCAAATAATCGTTGAGATTGAGCACTACTATCTATTTTTGCTCGCGCTTCAGTTTGTTGAGTAATCTGGGTAAAACTTGCGATTAATTGTCGATTTACCTGATCTTGCCTCAGCATGTCATCGTGTGGGTTAAGAAGGAAGCGCCATACCCCTTTTTTAAGTTGTGCTAGTTGATCTTCACGGTTACTTTGCGAATTTTTTATTGTTTTGATAGTGTTTAAGCAATTATCCAAAGGCAGTAAAATAGCTTTATCAAGTAAGTTTGCGGTATTTATTCGCTCAAAGAAGGGGATTAAATAATCGATGGAATTTCTTCCCGTTTTATGGATATGGGCGCGTATGATGCCATAGATAAAAGAGAGTGATGCTGGATTATAGCTTAGGTTGTTTTTAAAATGCTTTTCTTGTTGGACTAAGGTGTTTAATGTCTCAATTTCCTTTAAGCTATCTTGTTTGCTGCTGATGCAGTGCTCAATAAAAGTTGAGTAAATGCGCTTCAGCAATTGGCCACGATTCGAATCGGGACTTTCTGCAATTTGATTGTGGATTTTTTTAAATAAAATAGTACAGTGCGTATAGCTTGCATAATAGAATTTCGCTTTAGTTAAAAATAACTGGGCCTCATTGATATCTGCCTTCTCTATTAACTCTGATAACCCAGATTCAATCCCTGAGTTTCCTGGCAAAGAAAGACCTTCATCACGGAGGACTTTACGTTGCGCATTAATTGAATCGATTACCCGCAGTGCTTCGATAAAACTACTAGCATTTTCGGCGACTTGATTGACTGTAGTATTTGCCGACTCATAGTAGGTACCGAACTGGCTAGTAAATAGTTCGGCAAAAACTGCTGGGCATCTTTTAAGCTGAACTTGATAGATGTTATCTAGAGTGCTGATGCGTTCGATCTCTGCTTTTTGAGCACGTGTATCAAAAAGTGCATCCTCCCAATTGGTATCGTCTAGATCCCGGCGTTTCTCCATTGCGGTAAAGAAGTTTTCCAATAACTTTTTTCGCGCGGGTATTTCAATTTTTTGATCGATTAAATAATCAACGTCGTAATACATTGAACTCCATTGATAGAGTGCATCATAGATGTCGGTCAATTGTACATCGAAAAACAATGCGGGTATTTTGAATGCCTCGGAAGTCTGTATTGCAGTCTCAAGAGCAGTGCCTTTACAAACTCTATTCATTAGGGTTTGAATCTGCTTAGTGGTAGAAAGGTATTGATTTCTAATCTCTATAGTTCTCTGTATTATTTGAACATTTCTTTTGTCATTTTCTATCTTGTCATCAGATTGCAACAGACATTGGCAGTACAGGGATTTAAAATCAGTAAAGTTAGTCAAATCAAAAGAGGATACTATGCTTGCTGCATTAGGGGTAGCGTTGAAAAGAAGATGACAAATGCTGGCCCAATAATAATGATTTTCGTTGGCAAGTGGTCGCTTTATCCAGTCTTTTAAGGAATTAGGGGCAACATTTGCGCCCAAACTGATTAGCTTCGCTACATCTCGACTGCTAAGCTCTTCTGATTCAATCAGACTTAACGAGACAATCAGCTCGGAAAAATTAATACGCATAGTTTTGAGTTTATCTAGCGTCGCCTGTTTTAACTCCAGTATTTTGATGCCCATTTTGGCAATTAGCTTCGCGCTTTCTTGGGGATTTTCCTGCAATCGATTTAGAAAGATATGTGCATAGGGGCTGTTAAAGACCGCTACCAGTTGCTCACCGCTTAAGTCATCAACACTGCTGTCAGTGGCGTGTTTTTGATTGACACTATTTTCATCGGTAAGATGCTTTACAAGTATTCTGCTAAAGTGGGTGAGTGCTTCCTCTCTGGAAGGACGGTCCGTAACCGTGTCACTTAACATGGCGGTAATCAATGGGTACAACTCTTTAAATTCAGCAGGAGAGAGATTTGGAATATTAGTTAGCAAATTTGGCCCATAATTTTCACTCTTGCAAAGTTGCCATAGTGCCAGCGCTTGCTCTATTAATTCACGTGATGTATCCCCCCAGATATCAGCTATGACTCTGGCTAGCGATGCGAGATCGGTGGCTTTGTTGGTATGATAATTGGTGATTATAATCTGTGGATCCATGTAATCAGCGGTACCGGCAAAGTCATCGGGGGCAAAATTGTATTTTGCTAGTCCGTAGTCGATAAATTTTACTGTGTAATCATCTTCGATAATAATATTATCGGGCTTTATATCTCTATGGATGATATAAGCGCCGTCATCATTTGACAGTTTGGTGCCAACTTTTACACCATGTACTTGCGTTTCAAGTGCTATTAATAGATTAACTGTAATTTTTAACCGGTCTGTCGCACTTAATAGAGCAGGGTTTGCATAGAGTCCATCGATGAGTTTACTTAAAGGGATGCCTGGTTGTTTCCTCATTAGGAGAAAACTGTAATCTCCGTAGGTTACAGGTGGGTATTTTAATCCCATGTGTTTAACCCATTGGCCTATCTCTTGTTCTCCTTCGTAGGAGTCTTGAACATTATCGGGTTCATGAAATTTAATGAGATGGATCCCATTTGATTTCATAAGCCTGATTTTGCTGGGATCGTTTTTAGTTTTGTAGACCCAACCATCAGGAGTTAATTTCCATGTACCCAGAACCGGGTATAAAGCACCGAAGGCACCTGAACCTATGGGTTCAGGATCAAGGACCGCTATGTAGGTCCCTTTGGGTTTTAATTTCCCCGTGGTTTTTGAGGTTCTGATCGGTTTTTCAAAACGCACTAGTGGATTGATGAATGCGTAGTTTTTTAGCTCATCAGGTTTGGTATAGTAGCTTTGAGTTGGTTCATAATGGCGTATAAAATCTGCACTTTTCCCGTGCATGAATAACTCAGGTGTTCTCGCATCCGTGCAGGGATCAATTATAATCGTCCGTGATTTAGTCATTGTTCTGGTGTCTCAGCAAGCAAAGAAAATCATAGTATATTAGTAATACTGCTTGAGCAACAATGCTCGGAATGCGAGCATTTGAGTTCTAGTTGATTTTAATTTGTGCGGTTTTGGGGGCAGCCCTACGTACCGCGGACCTTCGGCCGCGGTACGTAGGTGGCGAGGATTTACTTCAACTCTTTCACGGCAGTACTGTTGGTTGAGTTTGACGAACCTGTTGCTGTGGTTGCTGAGAAGAAACTAAGTGTGTAAGTCCAGCCGCTGCTTTTCAACTGGTGTTTTACTTGGTTTATTTTATTGAGTGTTAGCTTTGAATCTTGTTCCTTGGTCAGAAAATCCCAGATGATTTTTTTCAAATCGGTTAGCTTATTCTTGTGCGGTTCACCAGCCTTATCCAAACATTGGAGTAAGCCATCTAACTCTGCAAGTAAGGGGCCATTTGCTTTTAATTTTTGATAACTTTTGGACATCAAGGGGCTTAATTCTTGATTTGTGGAGTTTTCTATAAAGGCACTGTAAATGAAATTGAAAGAGGAAGGGTATTTTAAAAGCACTGCTCGGACATTGGTTTCATGGACTATCAATTCTTTAATATTATTTAGGTAAGGAATGAGGGTAGCGCATTTGTGCGTTGCTGAAGTGCTTAGAACTTCCAGTTGTAGGAAACGATAAAAATTACTTCTATTAGTTGCAGTGGGTTTGCTCTGATTCTTATGGTACTGCAAGGTTTTCAAAACACATTCAATATCAATATAAGCTTGATTAAATTGTTCTGCTCGGGCAAGAAAACTGGCTGAATCTTTAATACGTGAAGAATTTAAAAAGGCCACATATTCTTTATCAAGTTGGTTTGCCACCGGCATTGCACAGTCTACACTGCGTGTGTGGTTTACTATCCTGTCAATCTCTTTTAGAAAAGGCAAAGCTGCGACTATAGAAACACTATGCTGTTTCAATTCTTCCGGAGTTATCTGTTCATCGGAATAACAACTGTTAATCTGAGAAATTAAGGCATCCCTTAACCCATCAGGGGCTTGATGCCATACTTTTTTGCTTAAACCATCCAGTTCTATAATGTTTTTCAGCTGATTTTGTAACTGAGTCGTGTTTAGAAGAGCCGTTTCCCAATCGATATCTTTAAGTGCATGTCTACCTGTTAATTCGTCTTTCATGGCTTTAAGAGTATGCTGACGGTTAGGAAATTGTTTATCACATTTTAACAAATGTAGCCTTATTGAATTTGCCAGGCTGTCTATTGCAATAATTGCATTTTTTAATGTCTCAATTTCTGGGCGTGGCATCAGTAATAAGGTATCTGATGCTCGGTTTAATAAAGGACTAGCTAATACTGCTTTAGCCAGAGGAGTATCAGCTGCAAAATTATTGATTTCTTCTTTAATTCGGTCTATGGAAGCTTGTTCATTTTTTTCAAGTTCCAAATGCCTTTTAATGAGGCGTATAGTGGATTTATCATTGGCTTGGTTGGCTGGATTGATTAGAAATTTTTTACAAAAAAGTGCTTTAAAATCTAGCTGGGGTGTTGTCTCGTTAAATGTTATTTGCGGATTAGGGGTTTTTGCATAAAGCACTCTGCAAATGTTCACCCAATCAGCTTCCCCTTTGTCGCCAATAGGCATACTCAACCAGTCAACGAAGCTGGATTTTTCGAGATTAGCTCCTAGCTCTAAGAAAAAACTGAGTTCTTTAGCACCTAATTCATAATTATGGATATGGTAGGCATCAAGCTGAATTTTTGCGAAATCTAAACCAGCTTCTTTTAAAAATTTCAAATTCTCAACGGGTATTTTAGCTAAATTAGGTCCTAGTTTTGTGTAGAGTAGATTAAGATCATGTTTTTTTTCTTTAAGCTGAGTTATAAAATCGGGTACTTGGTTGCTGTGCAAGATTTTTAGTAAATGATCCTGAAAGAGCGTTTCGAACTCTTCCTCGTTGATAAGTGCGCTAATTTCTGCTGCTTCAAACTCGAGATGCTTTGCTAATATTTTTTCGAATTCTGCTAGTGCTTTTTCCCTGGATATTCTATCTGCAAATTCATAACTGGTCATTTTGGTGATAAGGTTTATCACCTTTTTTTTCAAATCTTCATGTAAATCAACCGTTTCACAAAGCCCACTTAAAATATGATTCTGATTACAAAATTCTATCTCTTTTTTGCTCCGAACAAGGTTACGCGATACGTCTCCCCAAAGTTCAGCAATAACTCGGGCGAGTGACCCTAAATCCGTCACCTTACTGCCAAGGATAGCAGCGTCATGGGATAGGACATAGGGATCTTTGAATAAGAAGGTACCTACAGAACTTTGTAATTTATCTTTGTTAGTTACTGCCAGGCCAAAATCTACGTAATAGACCTCATCATTTTCGTCTTTTAATATGTTATCGGGCTTGATGTCATCGTGGACGATGTGAGTACCCGGCTGTGCTGGAGGTGGTAGGGTATTGCGGTGAATCTGAGGGTCAAGTGCTTTTAGCAGATTGATGGTGATTTTGAGTAGGGTCGTTGCGGATAACTGCAGCTTTTTTTCTTGTAAAGCAAGGATGGTACGCTCTAAGGAAACACCCGGTAATTTTTTCATGAGTAAAAAAGAGTAATCATCAATAATAGTGGGTGGATACTTAAAGCCTATGTGCGGTGCATACTGACCGAGAGCAAATTCTTTGTTGTAGGATTTTGCAACATCTGCTGGTTTTGCTTGATAGGTTGTAAATTGGTGGGCTGTCTGATCTACATAACTTTCGGGGCAGTATAAACAATTGCTTTTTACCAACTGCTCTTTAGTCGATTTTTTATAAACCCAACCTGTAGTTGTTAATTTCCACTTACCTACGATATCGAAAACACCACCAAAGGTTCCTGAGCCGTTGGCATCGGGTTCAAAAGCGACAAATTGGGTTCTTTCGGGTTTGAGGACCTTTGTTTTTTTGGATTCACCCGCAGGTTTTACCATTTTATACAATGGGTGTGAAAGGACCATATTAATAGGATTTTTAGTGGTTGCGTTTATTGAACTAATTATAGTGTAATTGGGTAGATAAGAATGAGAAGCAAATAAATCCGTGAGTGATTTAGAGGCCTCGCCGGAGGTCGGATCAATATCCTCCTGTGGAATAGGGTTTAAAGTCATCGCCTCTGGTTTTGGCATAGTTAAATCTTAGTTCAAAAAAGAGGCAATAATAGGCTGGTCTGCGATTTTGGTCAATAGGAGTTGGCGTTAACCAAACCCTCTGGGGACAATGGAGCTCCCTCCGCTGGATAAAAACTAGGATTGTAGGTTTGTTTAGCCGCGCCTAAGCGTTTAATGAAGTTATCAATCGAAGCTATTGCGTGAGAAGGGCTCTCATTTAAGTGAATCCAAACCAATTTTTCTAGTTCGTTAATCTGGCTAGCGTATGTTAGTGGATTAGTTTGAGTGTCGATCAAGGTAATTGCACGTTCAATTAGGTTTAAAACATGTTCACCCAACAAAGCCTGTTGTACTGTCTTGATAGATAAAAGGTTAAGGACTTTTTTAGGGTCAGTTTTGCCCAGTTTTTTATTTAGTAAGCCATAGATCAAATTATAGGATTTGGGATGTTTATCGAACTTTAACTTAATAACATGCTCATTCAGTAAAAAAAGATCCAGTTTATCGAGATTTTTATGGAGAGCGGAATAAGACAAGCTATTGGTTTCGCTCATAAATAACACTTTCATACGTTTAAGAAACGCAATTCTTTTTGCACAATTGTTAGTTGTCGCTGCAATACGCTTATCAAAAGTATCAAATACTTTGTCTGATAGTATCTTTAAATATTTATCGTAAATAAAAGCCGTATCACTCAACAAAATTTGCGTGCAGTTTAAATCTACAGACTTCAGACTGATGTCAAACTTGTGAGAAAGTTCTGCTAATTCTTCGGCGTTATTTTCATGGGTTAATAATGCTTTGCGCAGAGTTTTTATAGCTTCGATATAAATGGTAGTTGTTTGAACCCGAGTGCTAAGTGACTCTACTTTGGCTGTTGGTAATGCATGCATTCCATCTATCACTTGTTTTAGAGCGGGTAGTTCCGAATAGTGCGCCCAGCCCGCGAGATTTTTGTAAACTTCATCTAACTGCTCTACCTTCCTAAGCTCTGCCTCCAAAACACGTGTACCTAATAAAGCCGTTTCCCAGTTCATGTTATCTAGTGTCTTAATTGCCTCAATTTTAGCAATGATTTTCAAAAGCGTGGCTTGACGGCAGTTATTGGTAAACTGAGTATGAATGTAATATTTTGCATTGGTTAATTGCAGCTTATCTAATCTTGTGAGAGCATCCAGCACTTTTTCGTGTTCAATAGGTTGAGCTAGTAGTAGTTTTTCTGCATTAGGCTTAAGTAGGGTTGCACTTAATAGGGCCTTCTCTAAATTAGAGTCGGGAGCAAAATTATGTAGCTTTATTTTGATGTCAGACATCAGGTCGAATTGCAGTTGCTCGATAATGAGATGATGTTTGATTAATTGAATATTGGTACTTTCAGTTTCCACTGTTTCTGGTTTTCTAAGAAATTTTTGACAAAATTCTGCATTGAAATCAGGAATATCAGAGGCCTGATGTAGTTCATCTCGGGCATGGGGACTGCAAGAATAGAGACTTCTGCAAATAGCTACCCATCTCGCTTCATCATTATCACAAGGTCTTTTTAGCCATTGTTTAAAGCAATCTGGTTCAAGTGTTGCTCCTAATTGGATTAAACGCCTAATTGCAGTAGGGCTGAGCGAATGGTGGTGAATGGCATCAGCTGAAAGGCTAAATTGAATAAAATCCAGTTTAAAAGCTTTGAGTGCTTCTAAGGTCTCGTCTGACAATTCCAAAAGTCTATAGCCTAGCTTGTTGTAAATCATGGCTATTTTTTCCGGATATTTACCGAATCGACCCAGAAGATAAACAGCATTTTGACTTTTCAATACATGCAATAGCTCATTGGCTGACAAATCGGCGATATCTCTTGTAGTGGCGTTGAGTTTATTAATTTTTTCATCATACACCACACGCTGTGCTAATAATTCTTCAAATACTTTTAATGCGTCTTCCCGGCTTATTCTAGATTTTAAATCTGGTCGAGTCAGCTTGGTAATAACCTCTTTGAGCTTATGCGCCTCAATAGCAGTTAATTTATCAATTTGTTCAGGTTCATTAGGATTAGGTAGTAAGTTAGCTAGAAGATCTCGCAATACCACTGTCCTATTGTAATTCTGTAGCTGTGCTGGATTCATAAGGGCATCTTTTGAGGTATCACCCCAGAGCTCAGCAATCACCCTGCCTAAGGAAGCCAAGTCTGTTATTTCGTTTTCACGCGTTAATATGCGGTTAAATATTAGTGGATCTATATATAAAGGAGTTCCACCTATCTCTTTTGTGCCACTGTTGATAAATGCCGCAAGGCCATAATCAATGTAATTGACGTCAGTTTTATCGACCAAAATATTATCGGGTTTAATGTCTCTGTGTGCTAGGGTGTCTTCTCTTTCAGGATTGCTATCCACCTCTTTGACATCATGAACTTGTTCTTGCAGTTTCTTGAGAAGATTAATAGTGATTATCAGACGGTCTTGGATACTGATAAAAGTCGGTTTGGTATTCGCCTCTTTAATAATTTTTTGCAACGAGATACCAGGAATCTTGTTCATGAGTAAAAAGGCAAAGTCATTAAAGAAAGTAGGGTCGTACTTAGTGCCCATATGTGTTACTTTTTTTGCAATTTCAAATTCATCTTTATAGGTGGTGATAACATCGTCATGTGTTAATTGGTAACGTTGATCGGAATCTGAGGGTAAATAGCAAGAATTTGTTTTGACAACTTGTGCCTTGGTAGCCTTTTTGTAAATCCAGCTGGTTCCGTTTAATTCCCATTTACCAGTCACATCAAAGACGGCTCCATAAGTTCCCTCACCTATGCCTTTGGGGTCGAAAACGACATACTTTGTACACGCAGGTTTAATTTTTCCGGGTGATTTTTTGGATTCTCTTTCTGGCTTATCTAAACGAAAGAGGGCGTGACTAAGGGTGATTTCTATATCTTCCTTGCTCACTGGGTCAGCTATTGGGATCTGGCTGTAATGGGGAATAAAGTAGGTCCTGGATGGATCTGAAAACAAGGGAGTGAGTTGGGCTGCGTATTTATTGTCTGTTGGATTCACAAACACTTGGTTCAAGGGATTGGAGAGTCTTGCAGTAGATATAGGCATAGCAGCTTAATTAGTCAAAAATAGAGCGAGAATATATTTATTATACGTTTAGGTCAAGAAAAGAGTAGTTGGCGGGGCAAGCACATCATATGTAGCCTGGATGATTTGTCCTGTGTTCAATTGGCACTGTGGGAGATGACTTTACAGGTAAACTGTGTTAAACTTGGTCAATTATTAAGGTAAGCAATAGCGCCAGTGGCTTTTGATAGGTGATTAGTCTGTTAAAATGCCTCAAAACTAGGAAAAATATGTTAGATGTCCGTAATTTAAGTATGCAATTTGGCCCCAAATCACTGTTCCAATCAGTGGATTTAATCTTATTACCAAGCCAACGATATGGTGTGGTGGGCGCGAATGGAACGGGCAAATCTACGTTTTTAAAAATTTTGGCAGGCGAAGAGCAAGCGTCTGGCGGCAGTGTTGAAAAGGCAAAAAGCCTTAAAGTTGGTATTTTAAAGCAAGATCATTTTCGCTACGAAGAAGATAGACTTATTGATGTGGTGATCAAAGGTAGAGCGCTACTTTGGGATGCCATTACTGAAAAAGAACGACTCTATTCTAAAGAAGACTTTACTGAAGCAGATGGTTATCGCCTGAGCGAGTTAGAAGAGGTTGTCATGGCTGAGGGTGGCTATGAGGCTGAGTCTGTCGTAAAAAATTTACTGCTGGGCTTAGGTATTGCTGATAAATTTCATAACGGTCCATTAAGTGCTTTATCAGGTGGTTACAAATTACGCGTACTTTTAGCACAAGTCCTCTATCAACAACCCGATATTATGCTTCTCGATGAACCTACCAACCACTTGGATATCTTATCCATTGCTTGGTTAGAAGACTTTTTGAAACAGAATTTCAAAGGTTTATTAATCTTTATCTCGCATGATCGCAGCTTCCTAAATAACGTATCCACTAATATATTAGATATCGATTACGATACCGTGCTTGATTACCCTGGCGATTACGACAAGTTTTGTTTTACTAAAGAAGAGCGTTTGCGTCTGAAACAAAGTGAATTGAAAAATCAAGAGAAACGCATTGATGCCTTACAAGGTTTCGTGGATCGTTTCGGTGCTAAGGCCAGTAAAGCGACTCAAGCTGCCTCTAGGCAGAAAATGATTGATAGAATTGAATTGGTTGAAATCAAAGAATCCAATATCTTTAAGCCGTTTTTTAATTTCCAACAGAAAAAAAACTCAGGTAAATCAGTGGTTACTACTGAACGCTTACATAAGCAATTCGCAGAAAAAGTATTGTTGAAGGATGTTAGTTTTACCATTCAAAGAGCTGATAAATGCGCCATCATCGGGCCAAATGGAATAGGGAAGTCTACCTTACTGAAAATTCTCTTAAGTGAATTACAGCCAGACCAAGGGGATTACCAATGGAGTGATACGGTAAGCGTAGGGTATTTCGCTCAAGATTACCGCACTCAGTTAAACCCAGAACAAACAGTTTGGCAGTGGATGGAAGATTCTGTCGCAGCGCCCACGCAAGAAATTCGTAAGATACTAGGGCAAGTCTTATTTCGTGGTGTGGATGTAGAGAAGAAAATTGCTATGTTGAGTGGTGGCGAATCGGCGCGACTAATCATGGCTAAATTAATTCTCGAAAAGCACAATGTCCTGATTTTTGATGAGCCCACTAACCATCTCGATCTTGAATCCATTGATGCCTTAATTGAAGCCATTCAAGCCTTTCCAGGCGCCGTACTCTTTGTAAGCCATAATCGCTACTTTATTGACCTTATTGCGACTAGGGTTTTGGTACTCACGGAGCAATATGGCGTTCAGAATTACCTGGGTAATTATAATGATTACCTTGAGCAGTTTGGTAAAGATTACCTAGCAACCGCGTAGGTTTGGTCGCGTCCAACCTACATTGTACCACCCGAAAAGCAACCCTCATCCCCAACCCTTCTCCCTTAAAAGGGCGAAGGGAGCTGCTCCGTGCCACATTTTAACAACGAGCCCCAATCAACAGCGCCGCATAGGACTCCCAAGAAGCAAAGTTCTCCAGGACGGGGTGGTAAAACCTTCGAAAAACACGATGTTTTTCGAGAGCGTGCCATGGATGGCGAAAGCGAGTTTTACCACCCCGTCCTGGAGAACTTTGGTTCCAACACAGATCTAGCGCGCCGCTGGATCATTACCCAACTTCCTGATTTTCTATTGCTCACCCCAATATTTGGCCACATAAAACCACAAAATGTCCTATAATTACCCTAGAATAGCGTCTGATTAATCATTTCAAGGATGAACTATGAACATGCATCTGGTTAATAATACCCTTCGTTTGAGTGTTTTATTACTAGCTCTACTGGCTAGCGCTACCACATCAGCTGGAAGAGGTGGTTTTGGCGGCGGTGGCGGCTTCAACAATGGCGGGGGATTTCACGGCAATAACGGTAATTTCAATAATGGTAACTTTCATGATGATGATAATGGTTATCACAACAACAATAATAATTACTACCATTATGATGGTGGCTACAATACTGGTGTAGTTTTGACCGCACCTGTTGTTGATGGCGGCTATAATAACTCGCCTTGCCAAAGCACCCAAGTCTGTAATGGAGACGGGAATTGCTGGACCCAGCAGCAATGTGGGGATGATGACGACGACGAATAGTTTTTAACACCAACATATAGCCAGTAACGCCTATCTCCCTTGTCCCCGCGGGGGAGAAGGTGCCCAAACTACGTCTATTCCCTTCTCCCCACTGGGGAGAAGGTGCCCGAAGGGCGGATGAGGGGTCAACCAGTTAATTTCCTAATGTTATTGCCGTGTTTACCTATTTATGATATAACTATCGCGCTTTAAATACACACACGTTTCGACACATACGTTAGGGTCCCTTGTGGGTTTCGTATGGGAGGCGTGGAGGCATAACCCTGGAGAAAAACTATGAATGTAAGTATGCGTGAATTGCTCGAAGCGGGCGCTCATTTTGGACACAGAACTCGGTACTGGAATCCAAAAATGGGAGAGTATATATTTGGATCAAGAAATAAAATCCATATTATAAACCTCGAAAAAACAATGCCTATGTTAAACGACGTAATCAATTACGTTGGCAAATTGGCATCTAACAAAGCTAAAATACTTTTCGTTGGAACTAAAAGAGCGGCCCAAGACAGTATTCGTGAACATGCGAGACGTTGTGGCATGCCTTATGTTGATCACCGTTGGTTAGGTGGTATGTTGACTAACTACAAAACAGTCCGTCAATCAATCTTTCGTTTAAAAGAATTGAAAGAGATGAAAGAAAAAGGTCTGTTTGAAGGCATGATCAAGAAAGAAGCCTTAATGCTAACTCGTGAACTAGAAAAATTAGATCGCGGTTTAGGTGGTATTGAGCACATGGGCGGTTTGCCAGATGCGCTATTTGTTGTTGACGTTGGTTTCGAACACATTGCTGTTGAAGAAGCTCGTCGCTTAAAAATACCTGTTATCGGTATTGTTGATACCAACAATAGCCCTGACAACATCGATTACATCATTCCTGGTAATGATGACTCTATGCGTGCTGTTGATATCTACGTTCGTTGTATTGCTGATGCTATTTTAGATGGCAAAAACAGTAACACTGTAGGCGGTATCTCTGCTGATGCTGAGTATATCGAAGAATCCCAAGCACCTAAAGCTGCTAAGCAACCTAAAGAAGCTAAAGCAGAACCAGTTGAAGCAAAGGCTGAAACTACTAAGGCTGCTGATGAGCCTAAAGCTGCGAAAGAAACTAAAGCTGCTAAACCAAAGGCTGCTAAAGAATCCAAAAGCGCTAAAGCTGCGGAATAATTAATACTTGAAGAAAAGGGGGCATTAATTTGTTAATTAGCCCCCTTTTTGTTATGTGGAGAATCAAAAATGACAGTAAGTGCTGCATTAGTAATGCAATTACGCGAGCGTACAGGCGCTGGCATGATGGAATGTAAGAAGTTCTTAATCGGATCTAACGGTAATATCGAAGACGCTATTTTAGAAATGCGTAAAGCAGGTCAAGCCAAGGCTGACAAAAAAGCAGATAGAGTAGCTGCTGAAGGGATAGTTGTTATCGCTCGTTCATCTGATGAACGCACTGCAGTAATGGTTGAAGTTAACAGCGAAACTGACTTTGCTTCTAAAGACAGTAATTTCACTGAATTCTCTGAAAAAGTGGCGCAAACAGCATTGAATAATGCGGATGCTGATGTTAGCCAATTGTCTTCTTTATCTATGCATACTGACGTTACTGTTGAGCAAGGTCGTCAAGAGTTGGTTGCTAAGATTGGCGAAAATATCCAAATCCGTCGTCTTGAAAGAATGCATTGTGAAGCAGGCGTAGTAGGCTACTACTTACATGGTACACGCATTGGTGTAATGGTTGCCTTAAAAAATGGCACCGAAGCCTTAGCTAAAGATATTGCTATGCATATTGCAGCGTCTAAGCCTATCGTTGTTAGCCGTGATCAGGTTTCTTCTGAGGCGATTGAAAACGAGCGTGAAGTATTCACTGCACAAGCTAAAGAAAGTGGTAAACCACAAGAGATTATCGACAAAATGATCGAAGGTCGTATTAACAAATTTATCGACGAAGTCAGCCTTCTTGGTCAAATGTACGTTAAAGATCCTAATATCAAAGTCGGTCAGCTTTTAAAAGAAAAAAATGCCGAAGTTATTTCCTTCGTTCGTTACGAAGTGGGTGAAGGTATCGAGAAAAAAGCAGATAACTTTGTTGAAGAAGTGATGGCTCAGGTTCGTTCATGATGAAGGAAAACCAACCCCAATTAAAATACAAACGTATTCTTCTTAAATTCAGTGGCGAAGCCTTAATGGGCTCGTCACAGTTTGGTATTGATCCGTCTGTTTTGGATAAATTAGCTCGTGATGTTGATGAACTAATTAAAATGGGTGTAGAGGTTGGCCTGGTCTTAGGTGGTGGCAATTTGTTTCGTGGTAAAGCACTGTCTAAAGCCGGTGTGGGCCGTGTAACTGGCGACCATATGGGTATGTTGGCTACGGTAATGAATGCCCTTGCCATGCGCGATGCCTTAGAGCGTATTGATTTACCAGCACGGATTATGTCTGCTATACCAATGATCGGTGTTGTGGATTCTTACCATAGACGTAAGGCAATTACCCATTTACGTAATGGTCAAGTAGTTATTTTTGCTGCAGGTACTGGTAACCCGTTTTTTACAACAGATACAGCGGCTTGTTTAAGAGCTATTGAAGTTGGCGCAGATGTAGTTTTAAAAGCTACAAAGGTCGATGGAGTGTATTCAGAAGACCCGATGAAAAACCCAAAAGCTACACGTTATGAGTTTTTGAGCTACAAAGAAGTGCTAACTAAAGGTTTAGAAGTTATGGACTCAACAGCAATTTGTTTATGCCAGGATCAGGGTATGCCATTACAAGTATTTGATATGGCGGCGCCACAGGCCTTAAAGCGAATTGTTCTTGGTGAGCGAGTAGGAACTATCGTCGGAGAGAATCATGATCAATGACATTAAGCTAAACTCAGAAAAAAAAATGCAGAAAACCATCGAGGTTTTACGTGTTGATTTAACTAAGATCCGTACTGGCAGAGCCAGTGCAGGTATTTTGGACCATGTGCAAGTAGATTACTACGGTACGCCTACGCTATTAACGCAGGTAGCCAACGTTTCCATCAGTGATGCTCGAACCATTTTAGTAACACCTTGGGAAAAATCCATGGTTGCTGCTATTGAGAAGGCTATTTTGACTTCGGATCTTGGTTTAAACCCATCGACAGCTGGAAGTGCAATTCGTGTTCCTATGCCTCCTTTAACCGAAGAGCGTAGAAAAGAATTGATTAAAGTTGTGCGCCATGAAGGTGAACAATGCCGAGTAGCAATTCGTAATATTCGTCGCGATGCTAATAGTCAGTTGAAAGATTTAGTGAAAGATAAAGCTATCTCTGAAGATGACGAACGCCGCGCCGCAGATATGGTTCAGAAACTGACAGATAAATATATTCTGGAAGTGGATGGTGTATTGACAGTTAAAGAAAAAGATTTAATGGAAATTTGATTCCAACGAAAAAACTAACTGCTCCGATTCCTGACGGTCGCGGCTCGGTTTGCTCAGTGCACACCGAACCTCCTGAGCCAACCAAACTAACCCCAACACCGGTACATCCGAGCCGCGACCGTCAGGAAGCGGAGCAGTTGACCTTGCAGTGCTGTTGATTAGCACCGTTAAGTCAACTGCTCCGCTTCCTGACAGTCGCGGCTCGGTTTTCCTCCGTGCTCACTGAACCTCCCAAACCACCCCCAACATCCGAACAATTGTAAACCCCAAAAAATACCAATATAATGAATCACATACGGACATAATCTATAGTAATAAGGACATTATCAATGCTACCACGCTTATCGTTGCTCACTATTGCCATATTAAACGCCTCTACAGCGCTGGGTGCAATTAATTTACTGAACAGTGACACAGACTATCCAACCCGTGCTACCGGGCAATTTTTAACTGGCGAATCACAGTTAGGTGGTTTTGCTGACGCGATGCTTCCCTTTATGCAAAACAAAGATCATATTGTCTTTGCTGACGGTACTTTTATGGCGGGTCAAGGTTCACGTTATACTTACAGTGGCGGTTTGGGCTATCGTGGGATAATGGATACCAAACTCTCCCGCGGCATCTTCGGTGTTTATGGCTTTGTTGAGAATTATCAAACCGGAGGTAATAGTGATTTTTGGCAATTAAACCCCGGATTAGAATGGCTCAATGAGCGTTATGAAGCGCGTTTACAAGGCTATATTCCGGTGAGCGAGCGTAGGCATACTTATGCGAATACCTTCGCCAGTTTAATTCCAGCTACTGTATTAAAAGATTCAGGCCAAAGCACTGCTGGTTTGAATTTTGTCACCGGCCATTCTTTATTTGATACCCCTGTTGCTTTACAAGAGGAAGCGGGTCCAGGTGTGGAATTAGAAGTCGGACGATTTTTAAATGTAGGTAAAGGAATGTGGTTGCGAGGAGGGGGTTATTATTTTAACTACCAAAATGCAAACAGCATCCAAGGTGGTCAGGCGAATATAGAAATGGTGTTAAACCATAATGCCTCTTTATTAATTCAAGACAATTACGACAACCAAAACAAAAACATGTTTTCTGTTGGCGTACGCTTAAACTTAGGGGGTTCTCCTGCACCCATTGGTACCCTTGAGCAACGTATGACCTCACCGATTATTCGTCATACTGCGCGTCAATCCTTTGGTGAAGCCTTGCCTACCCGCGAAACGTTTGCGGCCACGGGACCTACTAGCTTAGTGGCTAACAACATTGCATTCTTCAGCCCAACTGGAGTCAATCCCATAGGTGTTGGTTTTGCACCCGATCCCTTAGAATACTGTACCGCTGAGCATCCCTGCCAGGTTATTACTGATAATTTAGCTACACAGTTGGAGGCCGTATTACCTGATACCAAACTCTTTTTTGCATCAGGTACTTATGATTTACAGCCTAATGCGTTTTATAGCGGCAGCACATTGGTAAGATTGCAAGATGGCCAAAGTGTATGGGGCCGCACAACCGGTTGGTTGCACGCAGCAAATGGCCTTGAGCGTCCTTTAATTAATGGTGGCATCTATTGGACTGCTGCAAATGCCGTTGGCGCAGTTAATGATATGCGGGTGTTTAATAATAATCAAAACGAGAGCGCAAACGCTCTTTATGGGCTATATGCTGAAGGTAATCTTACTGTAACTAATAGTGATGTTGTTGCAGACAGTATCTTGGGGTTAGCGTTAACTGCCTATTCAGTTCGAAGTAGGGCTACGATCAATGTTATTAACAGCACTATTACCCTAAATGCCGCGCACAATGGTGGAAGCTTTCAAACGATCGCAGTAAGAGGGACAAATCAAGCCAATGTTATTAATTCCAGAATCGAAGTGAATTCAACGTTTCAGGGAGGAGGTTCCACCCTAAGTTATGCTGTGAACTCAGATAATGTAACAAGAGTATCAAATAGTGATGTTACAGCAACTATGAATGCCGGTTCTGGGGCGGGATCTAATAACGGAGTGGTTGCAACAAATAATCTAACCATTAGCAATTCAAAAATTAAAACGACCGCAACAGGCAATTCTACTCTGAACCAACGTGGAGCTGATGCAATTTCTGGAACTATTGCGGCAGATACCATTGAAGTAGACGCTAGGGCAACTGCAGTTGGCGCTCTAACCAATTATGGAGTTGCTGCCCAAAATAACCTAAGCATTGCCAATTCTACAATTAAAACAACTGCAACCGGCAATGCTAGTGTATTTGACATTGGGGTTCTTTCATTTTCTGGAGCTATTGCGGCAGATACCATTGAAGTAGACGCTAGGGGAACTGCAGTTGGCGCTCTAACCAATAATGGAGTTGCTGCCCTAAATAACATAAGCATTGCCAATTCTAAAATTAATACAACTGCAACCGGCAATGCTAGTGTAAGTCAGGTTGGGGTTTATTCACAAGCTGGAACTATTGCGGCAGATACCATTGAAGTAGATGCTAGGGCAACTGCAGGTGGCACTCTAGAGAATTATGGAGTTTCTGCCCAAACTAACCTAAGCATTGCCAATTCTACAATTAAAACAACTGCAACCGGCAATGCCAGTGTAACTCAGGTTGGGGTTGTTTCATTTTCTGGAGCTATTGCGGCAGATACCATTGAAGTAGACGCTAGGGCAACTGCAGTTGGCGCTCTAATCAATAATGGAGTTGCTGCACAAAATAACCTAAGCCTTTTAAATTCAAAAATTAATGTACTTGCTGTTGGGCAGGGAGCCCTTATTCAATATGGTGTAAGGTCGTTTAACGGCAATACAACTATTGCTAACAGTTTCATTGCAGCGGATGGGACTGGGGCAGGTTTGCTAACAAACAGCGCAGCGTTCGGAGATGATAATATCGATGTAACAAACTCCATACTACAAGCTTATGCCACAGGGACTAGTATAGCTTCGGTAAATAATATGGGGGTTTGGACAAATGGCACGGCAACTGTTAGGGGTAGTCAAATAACGACACAAACTTCCGGTGCCACTGTAACTGGAGTAGGGGTATTTGGCGCTGGTAACGTAACTTTAAGTAATAATTCTATTACCACTATTGCTAATTCATCAACCGGCAATGTGACTGCCTATGGTGCACAATCTACTTTAGCGAATGTTATTTTTAATGGTACTACGCCGAGTTATTTGTCAGTTACTGCCGGCTCTACTTCTGGGGTTGTAACTGCTGATGGAGTGCAGGCTGGTGGGACTGTTATGAATAATGATGGGTCTGTCTGTTCGGTGAATGGGGTTACTGGAGTATGCTCTTAGGGTTTAGCCTTGTCGCCCGTATTAGATATTGCTAATACGGGCAACATAGTTTGTTATTTCAATTAAACAACATCAACGCAATACTTAATAATATAATCACCAGCACAACCATTTTCTTATGTCTATGTGGATCCTTTTCGCTCATGATGTCGTCCTTTTAAAATTGTCGTTATTTAGACCTCGCCAACATACCCCCACAACTCAACCCAATAAATCGTTTTCACTTTGCCAGTTTCTCTGATCTTATTAAGCAACCAATCCTTATCTTCATTAATTGAAGCATAGATAACCATGTTCGCACAATTTTTAACGAGTATAACTAGTGTTGTTTTAAATTGTTTTCTAATCATTTGAAAAATGGGCCATTGCTCATCAAAATTGGCAAGATTAATGGCGATCAAACCATCAACAGCCAATCTGTTTTTACAACACTGAAAAAATTCATCACTAACACATTCGGGTGGAAAATGATTAGCATTGTATAAATCAACTAACAGATGCGGGTACAAATCCTGCGATGACTTCAAAAAATCCAGTGCATTTTGATGAATTACCGATAGGTTAGGATGCTTTTCAATATAGAAAAACTGCCTAGCAATCGTTATCACCTCTGCGCTGTTATCCACTGCTACAAGAGGGCTGTGGGGCAGCAAATGGGTAATCCCACCGCCACCAAGCCCCAATAAGCACACTTGCTGCGGGTAACTACTCGCCAGCAGGGATAAGACTTCTAAATATCGTAATACCGGTTTATTAAGCTTTCGCCGGTGAATAACTGTTTGTAGTGCAGGACTGCCTAAAGTCAGCCAGCGATAGGACAAGTTTTGTTGCACTTTATAACCCGAGGCAGACAGGTAGATACAACGGCCTAATGCTGTCTGCCACATTCTATAAAGCCCGTTCAGATTGGAATGGGTAGATTGATCCTAGTTTCAAAATTTGGGTTAATTCATCCAGTGCTTGGAAACTTTCATGCATCAACTGTGGATCCGCCAAATCTTGTGCTACCAACTCACTACGGTAATGCTTAACCACCCAGCGATCTAAGGTGTCTAGAAGCGTATCATTGACGAGAACACCTTGATGCATCGCTGTGAACTCTTGTTCATTTAAAGGCACTCGTAAACGTAGACAGGCCGGACCACCACCGTTGCGCATGCTTTGTTTGAGATCTAAGTAATGGACTTTGGTGATAGGATTGCTAGTATCTGCAAGAATAGAGTCAAAACAGGCTTTAGCTTTTGGTGTTGTTTCACATTCTGACGGTGCTACAATGAGCATCTCATTATTTTCAGGTAGCGTAATTAATTGCGAGTTGAAAAAATAGCTACTTACTGCCTCTGCCACACTCAACTGCGCTGATTTTATTTCAATAATAGTAGGCGTAAAATCTGCCTTCTCATGCAGTTCTTTGAGTACTTGCTCTTGATTATAAAAAGCCTCTTCATGTACGAGGAAAACAAATTCATTAGTCACTGAAATCACATCATTATGAAAGACCCCAAGATCAATAGCCGCTGGATTTTGACAGGCGAATATAACTTGCTCTGGATCCAATTGATGGCTGCGGGCTATTGCTTCAAAAGCTTCCTTTGTTTGTCTCGCTGGGTACTTACTGGGAGCTGGATTGTTTACTTGATTAGTACCCATCGCCTTTTTGCCATAGACGAATAAATTAATACCTGGTTGGGTATGCATAGCACTTAAACGGCAATGATTGGCAGCTCCCTCATCGCTGGTAATACTAGTCCGAGGTAGGAGTGAATGGTGGCTAAAATGATTAGGATTTGAAAAAATATATTGCAATATCTTTTTGGAAAAATCACCTTCTTGATGGCGATGTAAATTGGTTATGAGATTAGCTGCTGTAAAATGCACTTTATTATCAGCGGTGTCGCTACTAGCTGATACGGTCGCAGCATTAGCTGTCCACATACTCGATGCAGAATAACAGGCGCTCAAGAGTTCTGGCGCCATTTTACTAGCCTTAATAATTTGCTCAATCGGTGTGCCTTTAAAACCGAGTTGATGCAATAGATGTAAATTGGGCCGTTGATGGGGCGGCAGCACCCCTTGATGCAAACCCATATGATGCAATAAGCGCATCTTCGCAATGCCTTGCTGGGCCGCCTGGCGAGGATTAGACGGATTACTGGCATTGTTCGTGGAAGCAATATTGCCCGCCGAAAGACCTGCATAATGATGAGTGGGGCCGACTAGACCATCCAGATTTAATTCATAAACATTCATACCGATTCTTCCAATACAATTCCAGGGAGTAGTTGAGCAGGGGTGCTTAATTGTGCTTGCTCCATACTGGCAATAGGGTAGGCACAATAATCTGCTGCGAAATAGGCACTGGGTCTATGGTTGCCACTAAATCCTACGCCTCCGAAGGGTAGGTTACTTGCTGCACCCGTAGTGGGTTTATTCCAGTTGATTAAACCAGCACGTACTTGTTGGAAAAACTGCTGATATTGCTCTTCACTATCACTCAATAAACCTGCTGCCAAGCCATAACGAGTAGCATTAGCTAATTCTATTGCCTCATCGAAACTGTCGTAGCGGTAAATCTGCACAAAGGGAGCGAAAATTTCTTCATCGACAGGATTTTTTACCCGCGTCATATCCACTATGCCGGGAGAGAGTAGACCCGTATTTTCCTCTAGCAACCTCATGCTCAGTAAGGGTTCTGCACCCGCATCCAGCAATGCTTGTTGGGCTTGCAAATGTTTTAAAGCCTGTTGATGACTAATGACAGGACCCATAAAAGGTTCAGGTTGTTGATCATAGGCTCCTACTCGTAGGGCTTGGCTGGCTTTGATAAAACTCTTAAGTATTTCATCGCCATTTTGCGTATTCGGGATAAGCAGTCGTCGTGCACAAGTACAGCGTTGACCTGAAGTAATAAAGGACGATAAAAGCATTTGATAAATGGCTGCTTTACGATCTTCAACTTCTGCAATCACTAAGGGATTATTACCACCCATCTCTAGAGCGAGAATGACCTCAGGCCTGTCACTAAATTGTTGATGGATACGTAAACCAGTAGGGTAGCTTCCGGTGAAATAGACCGCTTGGATGTCTTGCGCAAGCAAGCTTTTACCCGTGTTGACTTCGCCTTGTAGGCAATTAATCACGCCAGCGGGAATTTTGCTGTCATGCCAACACTCCATAATTAATTCAGCGACTGCAGGAGTTTGTTCGCTGGGTTTATAAAGCACTGTATTACCAGCTAGAAGCGCTGGGACTATATGGCCATTACTCAGATGAGCTGGAAAATTAAAAGCGCCTAAAATGGCAACTACACCCTGTGGCTTATAGCGCAGACAGGCACGTGCATCTGCAGTGGTAGTCAGTTTCTCCCAGGTACGCTCTTGGTAGGCCTGAATGGAGAAATTTATTTTACCTACTACGGCAGTCACTTCGGTCAGTGATTCCCATAAAGGTTTACCGGTTTCTTGGGAGATTAGTTGTGCTAATTGATTACGTTTAGCCTCAACTTGCTGAGCAAAGTCCTTAAGGACTTGCGCACGCTGTTCGAAAGAGGTTGTTGACCAACTTGCAAGGGCAGTGCGTGCGGCTTGACTGGCTGACTGAACTTCTTCATCGCTGGCATTAGTACCTTGCCAGAGCAGCTTGCCGGTGGCGGGATTTGTTGATTCTAGAAGATGTCCATGACCTTTAATCCATTTGCCGTTTATATAGTGGCCTTTGCTTTGTATAGGTTGTTCTTTCGACATCTTTAATCCTTATTAGATACTGGGTTTTTCTTCGAGGCGTAGTGGTGAGACACGTAGAGTATCTCCACGTTTGATCTCGAGTAATTCTGCGGTATTTTTGCTGACTATACAGGAATTATCTTCATTATTGATTAAGGCAAAATTGATGGTTGCACGAAAATCCATTTGCGTATTGGCTAACAAATAGTCGGTGCTACTGACTTCATCGCTAATACTGCGCACAGTGAGTACTTGGCTTAATTTGACGGTATTGATTTCTTTTAAAGGCGATTCAATGGTAGGGCCTGCATCAAAAATATCGACGTAATTACTAAAACGAAAGCCTTCATTTAATAAAATACTCATGGCAGGCACGGTGGATTGGTGTGGTTTACCGATAACGGCCTGTGCTTCGGGTGATAATAGTTTAATGTAGATAGGATTTCTTGGCATTAAGTCCGCGATAAATTGTTTATTGGTTGCTAAGGTCAGTCGATCAGCTTCAACAAAAGGCATTTGAAAAAAATGATTGCCTATATTATTCCAGAAAGGGGATTGACCGTTTTCATCAGAAATCCCGCGCATTTCTGCAATCACTATGGGAGCGAAGCGTTTTGGGTGTTGGGCCATGAATAAAAAACGTGCTTTCGATAAGAGCAAGCCATTATTGTCGCGGCGGTATTCTGGGTTGAGAAACAGGGTGCAAATCTCCGCATGCCCTTGATTGTCATTTACCAAGCTTAAGACTTCGTACTCACTGCGAATATTTAGGGAGTGGCATACGCGAGTTCGTTTGGAAATTTTATAGGAATAAAAAGGCGTGTTATGGCCTGTTTTGGCTTCAATGGCTGATGTGCCGACGATTTTTTTGGTTTTTTGATCTTCAAGAACAAACAGATAATATTCGTCTAAGGGGTTCTCTTCATTTTTTTGGTAGGATTCGGTTGACCACTGAATGCGGGCTTTGAGTAGTTCTTTATTTTTGGGAAGGGTAGTCATCCCTATCCCACTTTGCTCGGCCAACTGAAAGACTGAGTCTAAGTCTGCATTGCGCACACTGCGAAATAGCATCATTTTTTAAGATCCTCCAAGCCACCGTCTGCCAGATCAACTAAAAGTAAGGCACTGAGTGTTGCACGTTCGGTTAAACTATCCAGCAGGATGTATTCTTCAGCGCTGTGGATATTACCCCCTCTTACACCTAAAGTATCAATGACTGCCAAACCGTGTTGTGCCAGATTGTTTCCATCACAACATCCACCACTGTCTTTCCAATCTATGGCTAAACCAAGCTCTTTGCCTATGCGTTGAATGCGTTGAAAAAGGCGTTCGGTAGCAGCACAGACTCGTTTTACGGGACGACCAAAGCCGCCATGAACGCTAAGTGTGTAGTCGGGTCGTATTAGTTGCGCTCTTATTTTTTCTATTGCCTCGCGTACCCAAAATTCATCTTCAGCCATGCTAATGCGTATATCCAGCTGGGCGACTGCTTTATCGGGAACCACATTGAGTGCTTCACCACCGGCAATTTTACCGACGTTAATCGTCACACCTTCTCGTTGTCCATTTAAATTATGGATGGCAGTCACCGCTTCTGCAAGGTAGCAAATGGCATTGCGGCCTTCATCAAAAGCACGTCCGGCATGGGCCGCTTTGCCTGTCGCGACGACAGTCAGTTTGCCACTGCCCTTGCGATTTTTGGCTAAGGTACCGGAGGCGGTCATTGCTGGTTCGTAGACTAGAGCTGCTTGATAGTTAGGAGCCAGTTGTTCAAAGAGGGGACTTGAGGCGGGCGAGCCTATTTCTTCGTCCGCATTGATTACGACATCCCAACCTAGACTAGCTGCCGCGTCAGTTTGCTCAAAGGCAGATAAAGCTTGGAGCATGACGATGAGTCCACCTTTCATATCGGCAACTCCTGGGCCATTGACGTAGTTATCATTAACATAGGTCAATGTCTGAAAGGGATTAGTGGCAGAATAGACGGTATCCATATGACCACTTAACAAGATGCGTCGTTTGAGCTCAGGGCGTTTGCTAATGAATAAGGCATCCCCACAAGTTTGCGTGACGGTATCCCCGGCCATATTGATAATGCTTTGCGGTGCCAGTTTTTTGATTTCAATGGTATCGGCAAGTGGTAGGTAGGCAGTTTGCAAGGCTTGAGTCATTGCAGTTAAGCCTGCGAGATTGCTGGTCCCGGAATTTATTTCACAAAAATGGTGGAGTTGTTCAACCATAGTCTCTTGGTTGGATTTTATTGACGCTATCAGTTCTTTATATGATCTGCCCATGGCTTTTAGCTCAGAAACTAAAGCATAAACAATAGCTTAAATAGGCAGTATGCGTCAAATTTCCTGTTTCCTGCACGAATGTTTGGGGCGCTTGCGTAATTCAACTGCTCCGCTCCCTGACGGTCGCGGCTCGGATGTATGGGTGTTGGGGGTGGTTCGGATGGTTCGTTGTGCACGGAGCAAAACCGAGCCGCGACTGTAAAGAGCGGAGCAGTTGGATTATGCACGGGGTTGTGATGGGGTGATGGGGGTATTTTTAAAACGCGCCTACGTTCCGCGGTACGTAGGGGACCAACACGGTACGTAGGCAATACTACAGTGCTTGGTAACCCGGTATTTTAGTGACATCAATTTCGCTTGTTGGCATGTCTTTGAGGTGTTCCTTGGCGTATTGTTCATATATTTTTTCGTGCATAAATACGTCAAAGAGATCGGGGTCAATGTGTCCGTCTAATTTCATTTTTCCTAAAATACTTAATGCCTGAGCTATGGGCATGCTCTTTTTGTAAGGGCGATCAGAGGCTGTTAATGCTTCAAAAACATCGGCGATGGCAATCATTCTGGCTTGTAAGGGCATGTCATCTTTAGTAAGACCGCGTGGGTAACCTGTGCCATTCATTTTTTCATGGTGGGCACCTGCCAATAACGGTACGTTTTTTAACCCTTTGGGGTAGGGTAGTGACTCTAGCATTTTGATACTGACACTGACATGGTTGTTAATAATCGCGCGCTCTTTGTCGGACAAGGTTCCTCTATAGATTTCTAATTTTTGTACTTCAGCCTCGGATAAAAGATTTTTATGCTCACCGGGAGCTGGTGACCATGTTCTTTGGGCTATGGTATTGATTGCATTTATAGTGCTATCGGCAATGGCTTCACCACCGATATTACTTATTCTGATAAGGTCGCGTTCTTTATCTAAGTCGCTTAGTGTTTTTTGTAGCTTGTCATTGATAGAGGTATTGACCGTTTTCCCCATTTGTTGTTTTAAAGCCTCGATGATGGCATCTCTTTTAAGGATTTCAAAACGGGCATCCACTAAGTCGATACCGTCATAAATTCCCTCTAATTTGGTAGCTTTATCGACTACCGCTTCAGGAGTGGTTATTTTTCCGCAATCATGAAGCCAAGCAGCTACTTCAAGCTCATAAATTTCTTCATCAGTCATCGTAAAGTCTTTAAGCGCGCCTTTTTTGACCCGACAGGCGGCATCAGCAATCATGCGAGCAATAACGGGAACTCGACGGCAATGCCCACCTGTGTAGGGGGATTTTTCATCGATCGCTTTGGCTATGAGTTGAATTAAGGAGTCGAATAGTTTTTTCTGTGCAGTAATTAATTCACGATTAGTCATTATCACCGCGGCTTGCGAGGCTAATGATTCGACTACGTATTCATTAAATTGACTAAAGGGCAGTATCTCCTTAGTCTTTTTATCGATGGGATTAATCAACTGCAAAACGCCAATCACCTCATTAAGATGATTTGTCATAGGTACGGTTAGCAATGACTTAGAATGAAACCCTGTTTTTTTATCAAAGGCCTTAGGTCCCGATAAATCGAATTTTTTATTGGTGTACACGTTTTTAATATTAATAGTTTGTTTGCTCAATGCAGCCCAAGGTGCCAGCATTTTGTTATTGGGATTGCCGTTTTCATCATACAAGGGCAGATCATCGAGAGTAATCGGCTTATCGCTAGTACCTCCTAGATGAATACCTAGTGAGGTCGTGAGCATAATTTCAAACTTTAGTTTTTTATCTTCCGTGGCGGTATAGATGGTCCCGCCGTCTGCATGGGTGATTTCCTTGGCTTTCATTAGGATGATTTCAAGCAGCCGCTCGTGGTTTTTTTCCGTCGATAGGGAAATACTCACGTCAGTAAGGGTTTTAAATAAGCGCATTAAATCATGTTCGGATTGTTTCATTAGGCTTTTGTAAACAAAGGGATTATAGATAGATTATAGACAACTTTGCGTAGTGTATTTTATAAGGGGGTAGATAAATGTCCAAATGAACCTCATCTGAAGTTTTTTTTTAAACAAAATTTTGAATTGGGGTGATGGGGGCTTTTTAAAACACGCTATACGCATCCATGCCGCTCTTGAAAGCCATCCATGGCTTTCAAAGGTTTTAAAAAGCCCCCATCACCCCAATTCAAAATTTTGTTTAAAAAAAGAACTGCAGCCACTTTACAAGACAATTCCTAAGGACTACACTTGAATAATGAAACACTATTCAAGTTGGAGCGATTATGCCTCATGGTGGAGCCCGCGCGGGAGCCGGTAGGCCTCGTGGCCGCGGCAAATTTGGTGAAGAAACTAAATCCGTACGCATTCCCGTATCGCGTGTAGGGGAGGTGATGCAATACATTCACCGTGATGAAAACGAGATGAAGATCCCCTTGTACTCTAGTACTGTCAGAGCCGGCTTCCCATCGCCTGCCGATGACTACATTGAAACCATGCTTGATCTGAATAATTATCTGATAAAACACCCTGCGGCGACCTTTTTTGTGCGCGCCTCTGGTGAGTCCATGGTGAATGCGGGTATTTTTTCCGGTGATATCTTGGTCGTTGATCGTAGTTTAGAAGCGGTACATGGCAAAATTGTTATCGTCGCACTCAATGGTGAGCTGACCGTAAAGCGCTTATCCTGCCACCAAGGACAGGTTCAATTAGTGGCTGAGAATCCTAATTTCCCTCCCATAGACATTACAGAAGAGTATGACATGGTGATCTGGGGCGTGGTGACTAGCGTCATCCACTCAGTGCTTTGATGTATGCCTTGATTGACTGTAATAATTTTTACGCGTCTTGCGAGCGTTTGTTTAAGCCGAGTTTAGTGAATAAACCCATCCTCGTTCTCTCTAATAATGATGGTTGTATCATTGCACGCTCTAATGAAGCTAAAGCCTTGGGTATTAAAATGGGGGTGCCTTATTACCAAGTCAAAGCCCTCTGTCAGCAGCATCAGGTGGAGGTTTTTTCGTCTAATTATACTTTGTATGGTGATATGTCTCAGCGGGTTATGAGTATTATTGAAGCCAGCTGGCCTGCGGTGGAGGTGTATTCTATCGATGAGGCTTTTCTTGATTTAAGCACTCTGCCAGTTGAGCAACAAGAAAGTTTCTGCCGCGATCTGCAAAAAAAGGTTTTAAAACACACCGGTATTCCGACCTCTATTGGCTTAGGTCCGACCAAAACCTTGGCTAAATTGGCTAATTTTCTTTGTAAAAAGGTGTTAAAAACGCCGGTCTTCAATGTCGCACCGGAACGGGACTATTGGTTACAAAAAATTGATGTGGGTGACGTTTGGGGCATAGGGCGGCAATGGAGTAAGAAACTAGCCTTATGCGGTATTAATAGCGCCTATGATTTAGCGGTTTCTGATGTGCATCTACTAAAAAAACAATTTAATGTGGTGGTGATGCGTACGGCAATGGAGTTGCAGGGGATAGCGTGTGCTGGTCTTTGCGAAGCTGAACCGAAGCAAAGTATTTTGTCTTCTAAAAGTTTTGGTACCATGCAAACCCAGTACAGTGCTATTGCGCAATCGGTCAGTAGTCATTGTGCCCGTGCGGTAGAAAAATTGCGTCAGCAACAGTCAGTCACCAAAAAAATCTCGGTGTTCGTGCAGACGAATAAGCACCGTGAGGATTTAGCACAGCATGCGCAATCGATAGAGGTTTCTTTGATTCATCCAACCGATGATTTGCGGATTATTACCCATTGCGCCAAACAAGGCTTACGCCGTATTTTTAAAGCCGGTTATTACTATAAAAAAGCCGGGGTTTATTTTGGTGACTTACTCCCTAAAACCGTCAGACAGCTGGATTTGTTTCATCAGCCTAGTGATGAAATGTTTGAAAAAGCAGAGCAATTTATGGCGATGTTTGATGGTATTAATCAAAAGTTCGGTAGACACACTATTCGTCTTGCCGCAGAAGGGCATTCAAAACCTTGGGATATGCGTAGGGAATTAAAATCGCCGGCTTATACCACATCTTGGTTGGATTTACCGATTGTGAGAGTTTGAGCCACGACCAGAGTCGTGGCTGCTGAGGACTAGCTTAATTATATCTAGGAGGAGCCAAAGCATCATCTTTGGTTGAGCTCGTATCCACATAAGGGTAGGGCACATTAGGCGGTGCAGGTTCTGCACGAACTACTGAGCCACTTGCGAAAATAGAGCTTGCGTAAGATACGGGCGTGATATTTTTTGCTTGAGCTAGAATTTGCGCCGATACACTACGTTGTCTTTCTAGGGTGACTTCGAGTTGGTTGATATTAGTGTTGTTTGAGGCAATTGTAGCTTCTAATTGAGGTATAGTGTTTGCGCCGAGAATACTAACTGTTTTAGCGTTTTCGTCTATATTAGCTTCTTTGTCACTAATCGCACTGTAATTGTCCTGAATGCTACTCTCGCCTAAGGCAATTTGAATAGTGAAGACTAAGAGTGAGATACCAATACAAAGAGCTACAGCCAGGGTTATTGCTGGTGGAACGGTAACAAGAAGAAACAAGCCAGTTGAAGTGATAAGGTTTGGGATAACACCTGACAGACCGAGAATGAAAGGAAGAGAGAAAAAGAGGCCTGCACCAGTAACACTCATAGCCGGTACGTATAAGCTTGCTCGTGTCTCAGTGGTTGCGGCGTTAGACAAAGTAGTTGCATCAATTTCAGCCTTTAGTCTAACAATGTCTTCTTTTAATTCAGGATCGCTAGCGATTAAGGAGTTTTTGCGAGTTACATAATCTGCAAGTCTAGCTTTGTTGTTTTGTAGAGTTTGTTTAGCCGAATTGAGTTGCTGAAAAGTATTGTTAACAAGGCTTTCTTGTTTTACATGATCTTTCATCAGCTTTAAAGTATGGCGTAAGGCATCGGTTTCACTGCCAACCAATTTACTTTGTCTTAAATTAACTTCCATTTGCTCTAGAAAAATTGGGTAGTTCTGAGAAACGGCTTCTTGTGTTTTTTGTGCTACCAGGTCGTCAAATTGCTTATTCACTTGCCTAATTGACTCATTTAACGCGGAGTTACGGTTTGCGTTAAGAGCTCTAGAAACGGTAGCTCCAGATCTTTTATTCGTGAATGCGTCTTTTGCAGATTGACGATTATTTATTTCTTGTCTAGCCGCTTCGCGAGAGTCAAAGTCTTTGCCAATGGTAATCAGCTCAGAATTTATGTTTCTAATTTGAGAGTTATAAGCATCCACTTGTTGGCCGTGTTCTGTCATTCGCTGATTATAAAAGGGATCCATTAGTGGGGGAGCAGGATTTAGGTAAGGGTCCATGTGTGTGTGGAAATGGGTATTTGTTGGGTTGTATTGATTATATTGTGGGTAGCGAGAAGAAAATCGATTCCAATCGTTAAGTTCATTGTTCAATCGTGTATTTACCATTTGTAAATCTTGCTGTAAACGTCGTTCTTTAGAACGATCCGCAACATCTTTATCGTTTAGCTTTGTTAATTGTTGTGTATCTTCGGTGCATTGTTCGTTAAAGGCATTTTGCTCTATAAGAGTCTTAGCCTGCACTTTATCCTGTGTACCGAGGGCTAGAATGGTGGAAGAAATAGTTTGATATATCCCTGGAATTGGTTGTTTCTCAACTAGATAAGTGTGTAAATTCTGATAGGAACTTGTGAGTATTACATTTTTTAAATCATTAGCCAGTTGTTGCTTTACATCAAAAATTGCAAGAGACATCATTACTCCAAAGTTAACAAACTGGCCTATTTTACTGCAATTGCAAACTGAGATCAACAACTAAATATGCATTTTAGGCAAAATATGTACATATTGAGTGGTGTGAGTATTGAATTGATGCGTATTAGGCTATAGCCGTCTGGGGAACCTCATCGGGGTCGAGTGCATCGGAAAATTCCTCCTCATTCTCAGTCGAGCTGGTGCTAGATGTTAAAATAGACGAGCTGGAGTAGGGAATGGGTTTGATTTCTTTAGCTTGTACTAATACCTGTACAGCCTGTTTTTGTGTATCGGCAAGCGATTTGATTAAGCTATCTCTTGCAAGTTCATCCTTCGTTATTTGTTTTTTTAGTGTCGGAATGACCGTTTTTTCTAAACTACTCAGATTAGTGGTATTTTTTTGTATTTGCAGGTTATTGGTTTGAATACTGTGGTTGTTAGTTTTAATTAGCCCTTCATTAGAATTTGCCTTGTAGTTGAACACCAAGGCTGCGATACCCACAGATATAGTTGTCAGCAAGAGCAATGCCGGCGGTGTGGCTACCAAAAGCCATTTTAAAAGCGGAGCTATTGCTAGTGGGATAAGGCCATAAAAGTTAAGAATGAGGGGGATGCTAAATAAAAAGGTTAGAGCTACCAGTAGGAGTAGGGAGTTGGTTAAACTAGTTTTTGTCTTCGTATTGTCTTCAAAGTTACGTTTGAGATCTTGGTTTTGCGCGGTTAGTAGTTTGGTACTGTCATTTAGACCTGGATTGGTTTTTTTTGATTTTAGTAAATCCTGCTCACAATTGCGCAGTTTTAAAATTTGCGAACTAATCGAGTGTTTCTTCTTATCGAGGCTCTCTTTAATGATCACACTATGTTCTTCAAGTTGCAGATTTTGTTTCATAAATTTAATACAAATTTTCAAGGCATCTTTTTCTGATTCATTTATGGTTAGCGTGTTAACTTGTTCATGTAACAACGCTAGAAAAAAACCAAAATTAATAGTTTCTGCATCCTTGACGTAATCTACATATTTAGCTTCGATGGCTAGTTGTTGTTCTTGGATAGCTTTAGTGAGTTGTGCTCTGTTTTCTGGTGATAGGGTTGGTAAAACTTCACCACTCACTTGGTAGGCTGCACGGGCTTGAGCACGAGTATTAATTTGTTGTTTTCGTTTTTTTCGCTCGTTGTCGTGGTTGTTTATTTCTTGTAATTTTTGTTTGAGGGTCGCCTGCCTTTCACGTAGGGTATTTATTTTATTGTCGTACTGGGATAGAGAGGTGTTTATCTTCTCAATAGCTAGAGCATGGTCCCTTAGATCAGTCGAAGTACTTTTTTTTGCTGTCGTAGTTGTCGTCTGGATGTGAGGGTAGGCTGCGAATTCCAGTGCCATTTTGCGTCTTAAAAGATTGCAGGAGTTTTCATAATTGGCGATTTTAGGGGGTATTGCGGTCAATTCATGTGAGTAACGGGTTTTTGCTTCTTCGTCTTTGGCTTCGGTATCCAGATCTTTTCTAGCGTCCTTTTCATCGTCGCTAATTTGCTTTTTAAAGGCTTGGGTTTCGAGGGCCTTTTTCACTTTGATTAAATCATTTTTTTTGCTAGTGCTAAGCTCTTTGACACACTGGCTATGTACTTCAGGTATAGGAGCTTTACTGATTACATTTGCTTTTAAATCGGCAAAACTAAGTTCATTACTTTTCAAGTAATGTTTAATTTGCTCCGTGACAAGATCTTGGATATTGCATTCGGATAAAAGCATAATCACTCCTGATTATCATTTCAATTCATCTTAGAGTACTTTGTATTTTCAGGCAACAACCCAGGTATCCGTACGACCGATCAATCCGAGCCGCGACCGTCAGGGAGCGGAGCCCTTAATCCCAATCACTATCCCGTGCCTATTCCAACTGCTCCGCTCCTTGACAGTCGCGGCTCGGATAAATCGGTTGTATAGATAGATCGTACGTATATATCCTTCGTATCTTGGTCTGAATTCATAAAACGGTTATGATAACGGCTTTCAGTAAGCCTATAGAGTTTTGAGGTATTGCAATGAGTAATGACCAATCAACGATTGATGATCAGGAAGTAGGTAAGTTCGCCCAACTTTCGCAACATTGGTGGGATAGCAAGGGTCCATTGAAGACCTTGCATGAAATTAATCCCGTTCGCCTTGCCTTTGTTAACCAACATCTCGATCTCAGAGGGTTAATTGGTCTAGATGTGGGTTGTGGTGGAGGTATCTTTACAGAATCTTTAGCCAAGAATGGTGCGACCTTAACTGGGATTGATGCAGAGGCTGCAGCTATAAAAGTAGCTACTGAACATGCGCAAGCAAATGGTTTGTCGATTGAGTATTTGTGTACACCCATTGAGGACTATGAGCATCAAGGTTTTGATTTCATAAGCTGTATGGAAATGTTAGAGCATGTGCAAAAACCTGAAATTGTTTTGGAGCATTGTAAGCGTTTGCTAAAACCGGATGGTCTTTTGTTGGTGTCTACAATCAGCCGAACTTTCAAAGCCTATGCGGGGGCGATTATTATGGCGGAGTATGTTTTGGGTTTATTGCCGAAGCAAACTCATGACTATAAGAAGTTTATTAAGCCCAGTGAGCTTACCGCCATGGCAAGATCAGTGGGGCTAAGTCCGGTTGATTTACAAGGTATGGATTACAATCCATTAACTGGTGTGGCTTGCTTGTCGAGTGATGTTTCGATTAATTATTTAATGGCGTTTCGGTAGGTTGGGTCATGATCCAGCAGCGCGCTAGATTAGTGCTAGAACCAAAGTTCTCCAGGACGGGGTGGTAAAAACGCGCTTTCGCCCTCCATGGCACGCTCTCGAAAAACATCGTGTTTTTCGAAGGTTTTACCACCCCGTCCTGGAGAACTTTGGTTCTGGGAAGTTCTGTGCGGCGTGGTCATGACCCAACCTACGGCCCTGATGTTAAATTGTGGCACGGAGCAGCTCCCTTCTCCCTTGTTTTTAAGGGAGAGGGTTGGGGATGAGGGTTTCTTATCAGATGGAACAATCTATCAGCAATAGGGTTTAGTCTAGGGTCGTTTTAAGCTGTTGAGCTTCACGTAATTATTGAGATTTGGGTGGGTCTTGACCCAACCTACTGGAGGAGTGTAGGGTAAGGGTGTATGTTTGAACCCTAGGAGATAACATGAAAAAGATCTTAATCACTGTTGTTACTTCGCTTAGCCTTGTTGCTGGTGGCTTGGCAATCGCGCAAAAAATACCAAATCCTGCTGATAAACCTGAGTTGGGTAAGCCCTCGGAGCAATGTTATAAAAAGGGTAAGTTGAAAAAGAATCGTGTGGTTTGGGATGGTAAATGTTATGTTAAACCCGATTGCGGGCAGGGCTATTATTATGGGCCTTCTATTGGCGGGTGTATGCAGGATAATGGCGGTGGGGAGTAAAATTCTCGGCTTCAATTTGCATTCCCGTATTACGCTTCGTTAATACGGGTTGACTGTCTTAAACTTCTTTCTTTTTTGTATAACGTTCTTGGTAGCGTTGGAAAGCATATTTTGCTTGATCTGGCGTTACTACGTCTACTTCATTGCCATAGATATCAATCCTTGCGCTGTCTGCCTTTTGGCAGCTTAAATAGGCGGGTGAGGCGCTGTAATAGCTTAGGGCTTCTCTTAGTGATTTTTTACTGAAGGGCGGTGAGTCCAAACGTTCATAGAAATCGATGATGTCGTCGAATATACCGATTTTCAAGGGTTTAATCTGATTGCCTTTCTTAAAAAAAGCACTGGGAAAGTGCTCTATGAGCCAATCAATAATTTGTAGCTTATCTTTTTTTACGACGTTTAACGGTTGGTTCATAATTCTACTCATAGGCTTAATATCTACGATAAACTATCACATCCCGTGGCAGAGTCAATAACTTAAGAAATCAATGGGGTCAGACTCGATTGATTCCCAACCAAAGATCCCTACCTACCGTGCTTAAAGCACGGTAGGTAGGCGCTCCGCGCCTACGTTCTACGGCTGAAGGTCCGCGGAATCCAGACGATCTTCAATCGAGATCGAAGGATTCCTGCTCCACATTGAAAATTGCTGAAAAAAATAACTAGCTCTATTTGATGTAAGAGATTTCTCAAATGGTGCTGAGAAAACAGCAGTTTTGACAGGGCCTGGATTCGCCGATTAATTGCAACTTATTGATTATTAATAATATATTTAAAAATAATTGAACTGCAAAGCCAAGATAATCGACCTAAAGCAAGATTTTCCGCCTTGCGAAAAGCTAATTCTATTGCTAAATTCTAATCATGACTTGTACGGATACGAGTCATACAAAAGGATTTGGGATCAGATGGAACTGATCAGTCAGGATGACTAAATAAGGACGGGAAGTCCTTATGTGGATGACTGCGTAAAGCCAGGGCTTGCCCTGGCTTTCTTTATTTAGGCTACTAAGTAACCGGAATGCGATAAGAATTTCTTATCTGGGAAATAGGCGAAAATCACCGACCCGTTTTTAATTGTATTAATCAAAGGTTTTGCAAGCGTTGCCGCAACAGCAGGACAACCCCAAGATAAACCAGCACGACCAGCACGCTTAATGAAACCAGGCTCTACATACCATGCGCCATGAATAACTACACGACGGTTATAGGCATTGTCATTAAATCCACGATCTAGCCCCTGAATATTTAACGAATAGCCTTTATGGCCTATATACGTATCTTTGGTAATGTAGGTCCCTAAACTAGATTCCTTGCTAGACTCACGGTTTGAGAAGTGTTTGGCAACAACTCCAGAGTTTTTACCGTGTGCGACATAAGTATTATAGAGCAGACGCTCTTTACGCATATCAAAAACCCACATTCTTTGTTTGTTTGATGGTAGTGAGTAATCAATTACTGTTAAAACTGGTTTTTTTACTGCGCCTCTTTTATCGGCATTTTTATAGGCAGTTAAGGCAAGTTTTAAAACTTTTTTATCTAACTGCGGTGCTTTAATTCCTAGATGTTGTACTTGTGTGTTTACATCTGGAATCCCTTTAGCAAATGAGGGGATACTAGAGGTCAAGTTCATCGTTAATATGACGGTTGAGATTAGAGTTAATAATGTATTCATACTGCTCCTTTCTTCTTACAAAATCACCGTTATTGGTCATTAAAAAGAGGGTGATTATAATAACAAAAGCCACTTTTGTAAAATTGCAAGAATTATCTTTGTCCATTTGGAAAAAATATTAATCATTTCATAGGGTTAATAAATACATTTTAAGCACATGTGCGTAATAATTGTACATATTGTTACTATGGAGCCGGAATTGTCTGTATAAAAATAATGCTGTTAATGTTGAATTTATTCTATTTGTGCGTATTTAATTCTAAAAAACCGGTCATTTTATGTCGTTTTTCCTTTGTATACGGACCCAGTCAGCATATAATGTAACATAAAAAAGAGCCTGTGCATTCGATTTTTTTGCTTCAAATTGTGAATTAAAAATTCTGATTTTATCAAAAGAAGCATTCTGCTAAAAATCACTTGAATTGCTACATTTTAAGATTTCATTTCGGAGACTATTATGCTTGAAAAGCAGACCATACAAATACCGCAGGGTATACGCGCTGCTATTAACGAAAGCTACCGTGGCGATGAATTATCCCTGGTCACGGATCTTTGTGAGAAAGCTAGCTTGGATCACCAACAATTGGCAGCAATTAAGTCCAGTGCGACTAAATTAGTTAGCTCTGTTCGGACTCTAAGGAAAAAAAGTACCGGAATTGATTCTTTCTTAACCGAGTATGCATTATCAAGTGAAGAAGGTATCGCTTTAATGTGTCTTGCGGAAGCTTTATTGCGTGTTCCCGATAATGCGACTATTGATAATTTGATTAAAGATAAATTAGCGGGTGGCGATTGGAAATCCCATCGCGGGCAAAGCGACTCCTTTTTTGTCAATGCAACAACCTGGGCTTTAATGTTGACCGGTAAAGTGCTAACACCAGAAAAAGCGGAAAACAGTTTAACTAAAACCTTGATGAAATTGGTGAATCGCAGCAGTGAGGCGGTAGTTAGAACTGCTGTTGATAAAGCCATGCGTATTATGAGCAAACAATTCGTCATGGGTAGAACGATTAATGAAGCTTTAACTCGCGCAAAAAAGAAAGAGGACAAAGGCTATCGCTATTCCTATGACATGTTAGGTGAAGCAGCATTAACAGCTATTGATGCTGATCGCTATCTTGAAGCTTATAAAGAAGCCATTACTGCTATAGGGAAAAAAGCCGACAAAAATTCGACTGTGAATAAAAGGGCTGGCATTTCGATTAAATTATCGGCCTTGCATCCGCGTTACAGTGAATCTCAGCACGCAAAAGTATTAGCGGAACTGCCACCTAAACTCTTAACACTTGCTCGGTTAGCCAAAGAATACGATATTGGGCTCACCGTGGACGCCGAAGAATCCGAGCGCTTAGATATCTCTTTAGACGTGATAGAAAAAGTGGTTAATGACAGAAGCCTTGACGGTTGGGAAGGTTTTGGTTTGGCAGTGCAATCCTACCAGAAACGCGCTTTCTACGTATTAGACTGGGTTGCAGATCTCGCACGTAAAAATAATCGTCGTATGACAGTACGTCTGATTAAAGGTGCTTACTGGGATAGTGAAATTAAAAAAACACAAATGAATGGTTTAGCCGAGTATCCGGTATTTACGCGTAAGGTGTTTACGGATGTTTCCTTCCAGGCTTGTGCCAAGAAAATCTTGACCATGACTGATGCTATTTACCCGCAATTTGCAACCCATAACGCTTATTCAGTAGCGATGATACTTAATATAGTGGGAAATTATAGAGATTTTGAATTTCAATGCCTCCATGGAATGGGTAATGAATTGTACGAACAAGTAGTACCAGAAGACTGTTACGATATTCCTTGTCGTATCTATGCGCCAGTTGGAAGCCACGAAGATTTACTACCTTACTTAGTCCGACGACTTTTGGAGAATGGTGCTAACTCCTCATTTGTTAACCGTATAGTGGATGACAATGCCCCTATCAGTGATTTGGTCGAAGACCCTGTTGCACGTGCAAAATCATTATGCTCTAAGATGAATGGCAATATTCCCCTCCCTGAAGCACTATTCTTACCGGCTAGAAAAAACTCCAAAGGTTTTGACTTCAGTAACCGAGCAGAAAGAGCGCAACTACAGTCAGAGTTGTTAGCTTTAAATCTTACTGAATGGCAGGCAGGTCCGAATAATAAAAGAAAGCAACCCGCGAAAGCTGAGTTAAAAATTTGCTCTCCACAGCAACATACCTTTGAAGTAGGGACAGTTCAAAATGCTACTCTGGAAGATGTTGAGCAAGCTTTAAAAGTGGCAGAGTCTACTTTTTCGGCATGGAGTCAGACGAGGGTAGAGGAGCGCGCATCCTGTCTCAAACGTTTTGCTGATTTGTTACAGGCTAACAGTACAGATCTTATGGCGCTAGCTTGTCTAGAAGCGGGTAAAACGTGGAATGATGGCATTGCAGAAGTACGCGAAGCTGTCGATTTTTGCCGATATTACGCAATGATGGCACAACAACTGATGGCCAATCCTCTGCGCTTGCATGGTTACACCGGCGAGCTTAATGAGCTGAGTCTCCATCCCCGTGGTACTGTATTGTGTATTAGCCCATGGAACTTCCCCTTAGCTATTTTTGTTGGACAGGTCGTTGCCGCTTTAGTGACGGGCAATTGTGTCATTGCTAAACCTGCTGAGCAAACTCCCTTAATGGCGGCGTTAGCTGTTAAATTGATGCATCAAGCAGGCATCCCTACAGGTGCTGTTCAATTATTACCTGGTTCGGGTGAAGAAATTGGCGCAGCCTTAGTTGCCGATTTACGTATAAAGGCTGTGTTATTTACGGGATCAACCGCTACAGCCAATCTTATCAATCGCACCTTGGCGACAAGAGGAGGAGAAATTATTCCTCTAATTGCTGAAACGGGCGGTCAAAATGCGATGATCGTTGACTCATCAGCTCTGCTTGAGCAAGTGGTAATTGATGCTGTGAACTCTGCTTTTGGAAGTGCAGGACAAAGATGTTCTGCCCTTCGTGTGCTGTTTGTGCAGGAAGAAGTCTATCCGAGGACTATTGCTTTGCTCAAAGGGGCCATGAGCGAACTAGTAGTTGGTGATCCGCGATGGTTAACAACAGATGTCGGTCCAGTAATCGATAAGGCAGCTTTAACTTCCTTACAAAATCATGTTGATGCAATGAAAAAACGACATGAAATTTTGTACCAATGTACGCTCAGTGATGAGTTAGCTGCAACGGGATATTTCATGCCGCCCACAGCCATTGCTATTGATAAATTGAGTAGTTTAGAAAATGAAGTTTTTGGTCCAGTCTTACACGTAATTCAGTACAAACGTAAAGATCTAGATGCTGTCATCGATCAAATTAATGCTACGGGTTATGGCTTAACTTTAGGTATTCATAGTCGTATCAATGAAACGGTAGAGTACATACGTACACGCGTTCATGCCGGTAATTGTTATGTAAACCGCAATATGACTGGTGCAGTTGTTGGTCTACAACCTTTTGGTGGTGAGGGCTTATCAGGTACTGGTCCCAAGGCAGGTGGTCCAAACTATCTCCAACGATTATGCCATGAGCGCACCTATACAGTGGATACTACAGCTGCCGGTGGTAATGCTAGTCTGATGTCTTTACCTGAAGATCTATAGCAGGTAGAGTTAATTGTTGGGTTGCAACCCAACAATTAGCAAGTGACCGCATTGATCTACTAAAAGGACTTGATAGGTAAATAGATGATTATCACTGAGATTCACCTTGCACAATTAACTATCCCGCTAATTCGTCCCTTCATCACGGCCGTAAGACGCACTGATTGCGTTGAAGATGTCGTGGTGATGATAAAAACGGATAGCGGCAATATCGGCTACGGTTCAGCAGCCTCAACTCCGGCAATCACTGGCGACAGTACCGAATCTATAATTAGTGCAATCACAACTGTTTTGGGGCCACAGTTAATTGGCCAATCCATTTCTGATTTAGAGGCACTATTACAAAGGAATGAACAGGCTCTACCTCGTAATACCTCTGCAAAAGCGGCAATTGATATTGCCTTGCATGATTTATTAGCTCAATCCTGTGACTTACCTCTTTATAAATTCTTGGGTGGTAATTCTAGTACCTTGAATTCTTGTATTACCATCAGTCTCAAAGGCATTGACGCGATGGTACAGGATGCCATTGATCTCGTGAATCAAGGCTACCCGACAATTAAAATAAAATTAGGCTCAAATGCTATTGATGATGTGATGCGTGTACATACCATTCGCCAGGCGGTTGGCGATAGGATTAACTTATTGGTAGATGCCAATCAAGGATGGTCATATGAGGATGCACTACAAGTTATCAATGCATTCAAACAGCAGCAATTAAATATTCACATGATTGAACAACCGGTTAGTGCTCAGGATCTCATGGACCTAAAAGCCATTAGTGATCAGGTTGACTGTCTAATCATTGCCGATGAAGCTTGTTTCTCTGTGGCAGATACTTTGGCTATTGCAAAAACTAAGGGCTGTGATGGCGTCAATATTAAATTGATGAAATCGGGTGGCATTCGCAATGCTCAAGCTATTTATACTATTGCTAACAACGCAGAGATGAAAATAATGGTAGGGTGTATGTTGGAATCACCGATTGGTGTTGCCGCAATTGCCAGTTTTGCCGCCAGCAAGCCAGATATTTACTGTGCGGACCTGGATCCCATTTTTTTAATTCGTGACAATTATGTTCATGGCGGAGCGCAGCGAGTAGGTAACAACATTTGTTTATCTGAAAAACCCGGTCTGGGAATTGAGGGTATTAGCCAAGGATTAAAGCAGATTGGGGTTATTCGATAATGTCTTTTTATATTCAGTTAGCCAGTTTACTAATTATCGTAGTTTACGTGGTGATGTTATTTCGTAATGTTGAACCTTTAATAGCGACCGCTTTGTGTGTTGGGCTTGGCTATTTATGGAATTTAAGCAGTCCAATTGCGATTGGAAATTCCCTCGCAGATGCTTTGGGCTCCTTTATGGCTTTAATTGGTTTTATTATTATGCTTGGTCATGGTTTAGGAGAGGTTTTAACGCACACGCAAGTGAGCCACACCTTAGTGCATCAAATTGTGCATGGCATTGGGGTGAATACGCAACGACGAGCTAAAATAGGTATTGTGCTTTCTTCCTTCACGATTGTCGGCTTGCTGGGTACTCTAGCGGGAGGTCTTGCCATTTTAGCTCCTAGTCTTCGTCCTATTGCTGGATCTGTTGGGCTGTCACGTCCGAGTTTAGCGGTATTAATGCAGGCATCTGCAGAAGAAGCCTTAATTATTGGACCCTTTGCCCCGCCAGTCGTAGCTTTGTTAGGCATTACTGGATTACCTTATTTAGATGTACTTCTCTATGCCTCGCTCCCCGTTGCTTTAATTACCTTAATCACTACATGGATTATGGCTAATCGCTTACAACGACAATATGCAGATGAGTCTTGCGCAGAAGAAGATCTTTCAGAGCCTTTTGTACCTACTCTACAACAAAAGCGCACCACTTATCTCTTTTTGATTGCTTTTATGGCTTGTGTGTTTGGTGGCGTTTATGCACAGGCGAAAACTTCCTATGTAATTTTTGTCATGTTATTTCTTGCACTGGTGGTTGGATTGGCTAGTCAATTAGCTTTGAATCAACTGTTTAAATTATTAGTTGATGGGATGCGTAAAAGTGTCCATCTTTTCTTGTTGTTTATTTTATTCGATCCCTTTATGGCATTGATTCATCAGGCAGGGGGTTTTGCAGCATTGACTGAACTATTAACCCCTTTGATTAACTTAGGAGGTAGGCCTGTATTATCAATATTAATTGGTTTTACGGGTGCTTTTGGTATGCCAGGAGCATCCGAAGCAACCATCAAAATGTTGCATCAACTCTTTTATCCAAGTGTCATTGCTATGCAATTACCAATGCTATCCTTTGCTTTGTGTATGATTTTTGCGACCCGAGTCACTAACTACGCCTATCCCGGTGCGAATATGTTTGCCGCCATGGGTTATGCAGGAAGTAAGAATGTGAAAGCGATGATACAAAATGGATTAGTTGTAACCTTGGTACAAGTAACATTTTTAATTATATATAGTTTGTTTTTGTAGGCGTATTACAAATCTCGCCAAGATCCCAGTTTTGTTTCATATCCCAAACTAAGATCCAAAAGATGCAAGAAATGTTGTCTACTTACCACTTTGGCGCCTAAAGTTTGTAGGTGTGTTGTGGGCATCTGGCAATCGATGAAATCAAAATCCCAGTCTTTAAGCGTTTCACATAAAAAATGAAAGGCAATTTTGGATGCATCCGTAACGGTGTGGAACATTGATTCACCAAAAAAAGCACTGCCCAAACTCAAGCCATACAAACCACCAACTAGCTGCGAATCTTCCCAAACCTCAAATGAATGGGCATAGCCTTGCTGGTGTAATTGGGTATAGGCCTTGATCATTCCTGGGCTGATCCATGTATTATTTTCTCTGTCATTAAAGGTGGCGCATGCAGCTATGACTTGATCGAAAGCATTATCTATAGTTAAACGATAGGGCTTTTTCAAAGATTTTTTTAAACTGCGAGAGATTTTAAATTCATTGGGAATTAAAATTAAACGTGGGTTAGGTGACCACCAAAGTATGGGGCAACCCGGTTCGAACCAAGGAAATATACCTTGCGAATAGGCTTGAAGGATTCGCTTTGGCGACAAATCCCCACCCATAGCTAATAAACCTTGTTTGTCACTGGTTTCTGGGTCAGGAAAGGTATAATCGATATTGTCAGACAATGCTAACTCAACAGGTAGCCAATAAGTCCTAGTGTGCCATGATTGTTTTAACTCAACAAGTACGGACCGCTCATCTCTGTAATTCTGAATTTGAAGTTGGAATCCAGCTCAGATCACAACCAAAGCTCCTGGATACCGTGCATAAAGCACGGTAGGTTGGGGAGTGTGCACGTTAGGTTGGGGTGTGTGTACGGTTGGTTCGGGAGTGTGTACGGTTGGTTCGGGAGTGTGCACGGTTGGTAGGCGCTACGCGCCTACGTTCCGCGGCCGAAGGTCCGCGGAATCCAGGCGATCTAGATTGAACGCCAAGCTGGGCAAATTGTTTAATCACAGTAAGGTTGAAGCACCGGATTGTCTTCTAAAAGCTCAAGCTGATTAACTACTTTAGTTGGAGTAGTTGAGTTTGATGACATTGCCGCAAAGAAACTGCGAGTATAATCTCCGAATTTATAAGGTTTAACATTTTCAGGTTTCGCAGCATCTTCTTTTGTGGTTAAAGCAGATGCTAAGGCAGTAGCTTTACTATAAAGTGCACGTGTTCCATCGCCGAATTTATAATTTTTCCAAAAACCGACCGATGGGATTGCTTCAGCATTGGCACTTTTAGGCGATGTAGCAATTGGCGCAACAGCTGACACTGAGACTGGCGTTTCTGCTTGTATAGAACTAGAAGCAGGTGCTGGTGTTTCCTCAACACGTTTACGTTTTTTAAGATTTTCAGGTTTGACATGATGAGCTGAATGCATCATTTCTACGTACAATTCTTGGCCTGTCCTAGCATTCATGCCAATTTCTGCCATCTCTCTAACTGTCTCGTAGTAGTTATCATCTACGAAACCCTTTCCTTTGATTTCACTGAGCAGAGTGACTTTATCACCCATATAATGATGCAAACGCAAGGTAACTTTCTCAGGCATTAGTTCAGGGTATTTTTCAAAAAAATCTTTTAACCATTCTAGAATATCTTTTTCCTGTCTTGCGCCATTGCCACGATCATCGTAGAAATTAAAAACGATGTCTTCTTTAGGATGAGTTTTAGCGATGTGATGCATTTGCGCATAAAGAATAGTTGCTTTAGTATCGTCAAAGATCCACGAAGCATGTCCTTTATCGCTGAGTTTCTTCTCATCGATAGCCGCGTCAAAGGAAGTTCCAGGTTCTAAACCTAGGGAGCCATCACTATTTGAACCATAAATATCGGCTAATAAAAAGCGATTGAGATCCATATTGAGTGCGGTTGCTACTTCGGTTAATGCTGGGTAACAAGAAGGCTTATAACCGCGAATGTCATCGACTTTGTTAGTATCATCAATCTCTTTTGATTGACGATTGGAACCAACAAGAGTAATTGATTTGGAATATTGTGTAGATTCTTTTTTAATGGTTTCAAATAATGCTTGGTTTGCGCCTAAGATATTTTTAAAATTTTTGTTCGGATACCCTTTTTTATCGGTGCGAGTGTAATACTTAGGGTTAAACAGACAACCATCAAAATCAAAGGAATGAATACCAATAGCCACAATTAACCCCAATCTAAAGAAATAGGTCTATTATTATACACTTTTATTATTAAGGGATGATTAAATGCGTGGGTTGGGTTGTAACCCAACATCGGATAAAAACATCACCCTCGGAGTGAATTGAACATCAATGTTGGGTTACAACCCAACCTACGATCCTAGGCTAAACTCCATAGCTTTCGTCAGGGCTAAAATGCTCAGTTCTAAGCTATTGAGTTTCGCCATTTAAGTTCGGATGTATAATTGTGATCCCATGTTGGGTTATAACCCAACCTACGGGGAGCAGGTTGTCTCGCAGCTATCACTCTTATTACAGCAATAAAGAACTAAGCCTACAATACAGACTAAACCAAGTACGCCACCAATAACTCCTCCCGTAATCGCGGCATTTCGGCCAACGCGAGCCCAAGCATCTTGGCAATTTAAGGCGGCAGCACTAAAAGCATTTTGGAAAGCAATGCAATCGCCATTGGCTAGATTTGTTGCTTGACCTGTTACTTTATAATTGCCCCAGGTGATAGTGTTGGAAACACAGGGAACTCCTTTATTTCCTTCTGAGGTTTTTAGTACTCCTATAACAGTTTGACCGAGTTTATTGATATCAAGACAGTCACGCCAAGTGGTATAGGTTGAATCAGTGACACTAACTGAGCCTTTGATGCTATCTAAAATGCGGTTAAATTGCGGTAAATCCACAGACCAAGGTGCGCTTCCTTTGGTTAAATAACCCTGTAGACAACCAAAGAATAGAACACTTTTGCATAAATCTATACCGCCCTGAGGCATGTCTTCGTGGATTTGCCAAGGTGCATCCGCTGTACTGGTTGTAGCCAAGGTTGTGGCTAAGGTAGTAGACGTTGTTGTGTTCATCTGCGCGGCAATTACAGGAAGTGCGGTTAAGGCAAGCATGGCGATAGGGAAATGTGAGCCTAATAGAGTTGAAGCAAAACTGCCACAGAGTGATTTAACGAATGATCCTATTGAGGTACCGTCGTCAGTTTGTTTGGATGACAGTTTCTTGGCCTTATCTACCATCACTTGTACACTTTTTATGGTTTTTTCTGAGGCTAGTAGGGCGTCAAACTCTTTTGTATTTATCTGTGTTTCTATGAATTGGATGAATTCTGATTTATCTGTCTGGGCTAGATCATGTGGTAAACGCGTTTTTAAATCATCTATAATCGATTTTTTTATTTTTCTGTTGGCGGTAGCTTTTTTTGCGTGATTAAAAAAAAGTTGTTCATTAACTTTATGCGTTTGATTAAAGGTTTGCGCTGGAACGGTTTGATTGTGTTCTGTGACGAAATTTTCCTTGGTTTTCCTATTTCTTAAATCTGGCATTTTAATATCCTTAGTGCAGTAAAAAGATCTAGCTTTTATTAAGCGTGCGCATCATAGCATAAGCTATTAAATTTGAAATGGGAGTTCTGTGCTGCGAGGTTGATTGGTGATGAATAATTGTGGCACGGAACAGACTCCCTTCTCCCTTGTCTTAAGGGAGAAGGGTTGGGGATGAGGGTTTCTTAATCAGGTGGCACAATCTCTCGGCAATGGGGTTTAGCCTAGGGTCGTTTTAAAACGGTTGCGCACAGGGATGTGCGCAACCGAGCTGCAGGGATGGTTTCAGCGGTTTTAAAACGACCCTAGGCTAAACTCCAGTGCTTGCGTCAGGGCTAAAATGCTCCGATCACATATTGTCGAGGAATTTCTCCGCATCAAGCGCTGCCATACAACCAAATCCCGCAGATGTGATAGCTTGTCTATATACATGATCAGCCACGTCTCCACAGGCAAAAACACCGGGAATGGAGGTGCTGGTAGCCATGCCCTCTAGGCCGGATTTAATATCTAAATACCCATCTTTCATTTTCAATTGGTCTTTGAATAATTCGGTATTGGGTGTATGACCGATGGCAATGAAAACGCCATCAACAGCTAATTCTTGTTTGGTGTCATCTTGCACGTTACGAATCATTGCACCGGATACTTTTTTACCGTCACCCAAAACTTCGTCTAGGGTACAATTCCAAATTAATTTCACATTTCCGTTTTTTGCTTTTTCAAAAAGTTTATCTTGCAGAATTTTTTCCGCTCTAAGGCTATCGCGGCGATGGACTAAAGTCACTGAAGCGGCGATATTGGATAAATACAGCGCTTCCTCAACTGCAGTATTTCCGCCACCGATCACACAGACTGTTTTATTGCGATAAAAAAATCCGTCACAGGTTGCACAAGCGGAAACACCTCGCCCTTGATAAGCGGTTTCTGACGGTAAGCCCAAATAACGCGCAGAAGCACCAGTAGCGATAATAAGTGCATCACAAGTGTACTCTTCACTGTCTCCTTGAAGACGAAAAGGGGCTTGCTTCAAATCAGCTTTGACAATATGATCAAAGAGGATTTGAGTATCAAAACGTTCCGCATGCTTTTGCATCCGTTCCATAAGCGCAGGGCCTTGCAGGCCTTCGATATCGCCAGGCCAGTTGTCTACTTCGGTGGTTGTTGTTAATTGACCACCTGGTTGCATTCCAGTAATTAATACTGGTTTGAGATTGGCTCTTGCAGCATAGACTGCGGCGGTGTAACCTGCTGGACCTGAGCCCAAAATGATTAAGCGGTGGTGATTGCTTGAGCTCATCGTGTCTGCCTTCCTTAAAATTTTGTGTTAGGATGGCAAATCTTATGACAAAAAAGAAAATAATAAAATACCTATGGCAAAACAACATTCAGGGAAACAGGCTGGAACCCAAAAAAAGACCATGCCTAACTTTATAATAAAACGTCTAACTGAAGGCAGTTTTATTTTGATTTTGACTGGGGCATTATTTGTACTCCTGTCTCTATTTACCTATCAATCTAACGATCCTGGTTGGTCGCATGCTTCGCGTGCTGGGATTCACATCGCTAATGCTGGTGGGACTGTGGGTGCGTATATTTCCGATGCTTTGTATTTTGCCTTCGGTTATTTTGCCTTCCTTGTACCGATAGGCTTTGCGTATTTCGCTGGTGCTATTTTAAAAGATTTCCGCTCCCTAAAAACGGTAGATAAATCCGAAGTCATTTTACGATCCGTGGGTTTTTTTATGATGATAGCAGGAGGCTGTGGATTGCTGAGCTTAGAGCCGCAATTCCATGATCTCGATTCTGCACATTCCGCGGGTGGGATTATAGGCCAAGCAGTGGGCGGGGGCTGGTATCTGATGCTGAGCTTACAGGGTGCTAGCTTAGTATTATTAGCTTTACTATTGGTAGGTATCACTTGGTTGACGGGTTTATCTTGGGTTAAAGCCACAGAGCTATTAGGTTATTACACCTTAGAAGCCTTTACTTTTGGTTGGGTCAATACCAAAAATATCCTGCAATTAGGTCAATCAAGTATAGAGCGCTATAAAGAGCGTGAGCAGGCTAAACCCGCGGTAAAAGCTACTGATAAAACAGTTCCTAAACTCTTTAGGACTAAAAAAGAACCTGATGAGGAGTCACCCAAAGAGAAAACAACTCCGGCTTTATTTACTAATCTTGATAAACCCGAAGTGGTTAGACCAGTACACATTCCAGTGCGTGAAATTATTAAAGAACCTGTAAGAGAAACTATCAAGGAGACACGCGCACCTAGAACCATTAATGTTTCTTCAGGCTCTCTTCCTAGTTTGGATTTATTGGATAAGGGATTACCTGGCAAACCTATGGGTGGTTATACTCATGAAGAATTAGAATCCGTCTCTCGTGATGTTGAGCAGCATTTACTGGATTTTGGCATTCAAGCAGACGTCGTAGCTGTTCACCCAGGACCGGTAGTCACTCGCTTTGAGTTGCAACTAGCCGCTGGGATTAAAGTCAGTAAGCTTACCGCCTTGTCAAAAGATTTGGCGCGCTCCCTGTCAGTAATTTCAGTACGTGTTGTCGAAGTTATCCCTGGTAAAACTGTAGTTGGTTTAGAATTGCCTAACCATTCGCGTGAAGTTGTTCGTTTGTCTGATGTCTTGTCAGCGGATGTTTACCAACAAGCTCAATCACCTATCACTTTAGCCTTGGGTGTGGATATTGCTGGACATCCTATGGTAGTTGATTTAGCAAAAATGCCACATTTACTAGTTGCTGGAACCACCGGTTCAGGTAAGTCTGTGGGGATCAATGCGATGATTTTAAGTATTTTGTTCAAGGCTAGTCCTGAACAAGTCAGACTTATTATGATCGATCCTAAAATGCTCGAATTGTCAGTTTATGATGGTATCCCTCATTTATTAACGCCCGTAGTAACCGACATGAAAGAAGCTGCAAGTTCTTTGCGTTGGTGTGTTGAAGAAATGGAGAGACGTTACAAGCTCATGTCAGCTTTGGGCGTTAGAAATTTAGCAGGCTTTAATACTAAAGTGACAGAAGGTATAGCTAATGGTGATCCTTTGGTCGATCCTTTGTGGAAACCAACTGATTCTATGGATGAGACTGCTCCTTTATTAAACGCGCTGCCTTATGTGGTAGTTGTTATCGATGAGCTAGCTGACATGATGATGGTTGTTGGCAAAAAAGTAGAGCAGTTGATCGCACGTATTGCACAAAAAGCAAGAGCTGCTGGTATTCATATGATATTGGCAACGCAAAGACCCTCGGTGGATGTGTTAACGGGTTTGATTAAATCAAATATCCCAACTCGTATGTCCTTCCAGGTTTCTTCAAAGATTGACTCACGAACTATTTTGGATCAGCAAGGTGCTGAGCAATTACTAGGACATGGGGATATGCTTTATTTAGCCCCAGGAAGTGGTGCACCGCTGCGTGTTCATGGCGCCTTTGTTGATGATAAAGAAGTACATCGTATCGCTGACGATTGGCGTGCGCGTGGTGAACCAGACTATATCGACGACATCATTAAATACACCGGCGACAGCGAAGGTGGTTTGGATGAAGACGGCCAGGCGGTTGAGGATGATGATCCACTTTACGATCAAGCCGTTGAATTTGTCGTACAAACGCGAAAAGCCAGTATATCGGCAGTGCAAAGACGATTAAAAATTGGTTACAACCGTGCTGCTCGGATAGTTGAAGAGATGGAAAGAACCGGTATAGTTGGCCCCTTAGATGGCGGCTATCGTGATGTATTAGTTACATCAGTAACAGAGGATTAGAGATGAATAAAGTCGTGGCTTTTGTTCTAGGCAGTTTTTCTACAGTGGTTTTTAGTCAAACGCCTGCTGAACTAGTTCAAGCAAAACTTAATGCAGTGCATACGCTGACTGCTAATTTTAGCCAAGTTGTGAAAGCTAAGAAGAAAGAAGTATCAAGTTCATCTGGAAAGATGGCTTTGGAAAGGCCTGGTCGCTTTCGTTGGGAGACTAGAGATCCCATGGTGCAAATAATTGTCGCAGATGGAACTAAAATGTGGGTCTACGATCCAGATCTGGAGCAAGTTACCGTTAAAGCCCAAGACAAAGGACTTGGTGGCACTGCTGCAGTTTTTTTAAGCGGTTATAATGAGTCAGTCACGAAAGATTATGATGTCACGCAGAAAGTTGAGGGTGATACGTATACCTTTGATATGCAGCCCAAATCTACCAAATCCAATTATCAACATATCCAATTGATATTCAAACAAGAGGTATTAACTGGATTAGTAATCCACGATCAACTAGGTCAGGTTACTTCAGTTAAGTTATTAAAAATTAAAACCAATCCTAAGGTTGAAGCTAAATTATTTCAATTCAAGCCACCGAAAGGAGTCGATGTGGTTAAAGAATGAGTTTGTTTAGAACCGAACCAACCCCTCCATTAGCGGAGTTTCTCAGACCTAAACACCTTGATGAGGTGATAGGTCAAAGTCATTTGTTAGGCGAGGGGAAGCCCTTGCGGCTTAGTTTTATGGGTCGCAAACTGCATTCCATGATACTCTGGGGTCCTCCTGGAGTGGGTAAGACAACCATTGCGAGACTGACTGCTGCAGCTTTTGATTGCGAGTGGATTGCTTTATCCGCAGTTTTTTCTGGTGTAAAGGAAATACGTGCTGCAATGGATAAAGCGCAAGAGTATTTGATGCATGACAAACAAACCATCTTATTTATTGACGAAATCCATCGCTTTAATAAAGCACAGCAAGATGCTTTATTACCGTACACAGAATCGGGTTTAGTGACCTTTATTGGTGCAACTACTGAAAACCCTTCCTTTGAAGTTAACTCGGCGTTATTGTCACGTGCCCAAGTCTATGTCCTAAAGTCACTGAATGAGGCTGAACTAAAACAACTTTTTTTGCGCGCCCATCAAGAGGCATTGTCCCATTTACAATTTGCAGAAGAGGCTATTGCTACATTGATCACTTGTGCTGATGGTGATGGTCGTCGGTTATTGAATTTATTAGAACAAATCCAAGCCATTTGTAGTGCGATGAACAGCAACGAAGTCACGCAAGAATTAGTCCATAATAGCTTAGCGCAACATACTAAACGTTTCGATAAAAGCGGTGATCATTTTTACGATCAAATTTCTGCTTTGCACAAATCAGTCAGAGGCTCGGCACCTGATGCCGCTTTATACTGGTTTTGTCGAATGATAGATGCCGGAGTTGATCCTCACTATTTGGCAAGACGGATAGTTAGAATGGCTTGGGAAGATATCGGTCTTGCCGATCCACGTGCAATGCAAATTGCCAATGATGCTGCAGCTACCTATGAGCGTCTAGGATCACCAGAGGGTGAATTAGCATTAGGTCAAGCGGTAATTTATCTAGCTATAGCTGCCAAAAGTAATGCGGGTTACGTGGCATTCAACCAAGCTATGGCTTATGTAAAAAAAGACAAAACGAGGGAAGTCCCTAATCACTTACGCAATGCACCGACCAAACTCATGAAGGAATTAGGCCACGGTCATGAGTATCGCTATGCCCATGATGAACCCCATGCATACGCCGCTGGTGAAACGTATTTACCCCAAGACATGGCAGAACCTAACTGGTATCAGCCAGTAAACCGTGGACTTGAACAAAAAATAAGTGACAAATTAGCCTTCTTAAAATCCTTAGATAAACAGGCTAAATAATAATACTGTCAAAAATATGACTTTCGAAATTAAAATTGCCATAACCTGTTGATTTAAAAGGCATTTATATGTTGGCGCGATTTTTGCAAGGGTCTATATATACTAATTAGAATAAAGCCCATTATGCACTACTCAAACTACCAAACCTGTGCTGTAAGACCACAGATTACTTTGTCTGAGTGGGATATTTTATCGAGCTTACCAACCGCTCTGGTCATTCTCAATGCCCAAGGACGCGTAGTTTGGTTAAATCCTTCTGCTGAAGCTATGTTAGGTTATGGTTTAATCGACGCTCTCTGGTTGGATGTCATTCATCGTGCCTTCGTACCACGTGCTGATGATGGGCATGAAGTTTCTTTGGCGGATGGACGTCGAGTTCATGTCGCTATTTCTGCACTAGACAGTCTTCCAGGTATTTTAGTGACTTTATCGGATATCACCGCTTCTCGGGATTACGAAAAAGAAAAAGAAAATGAAAAACGCTTAGTGTCCATTGGAACTATGACAGCACAATTAGCCCATCAAATTAGAACACCGCTTGCTTCAGCAATCTTATACAGTGAACACCTATCTGGGTTACCTAGTCTTGATGCACGCAGTCAAACTTGGATACGTCGACTACAAGAATGCCATGCAAGTGTCGAACAACAAATACAAGATTTATTATTATTTGCACGAGGTACCTCGATACAACCTAAGCAGGTAGATATGGATCAATGGTGTGCCCAGTTAATTCAAAGAGCGCAACCATACGTCGAATCTTACTCTGCAATGTTGAAGGTAAACAATCAATTAAATGTGCGAGAAGCCTCTATTCATCAGGAATCTTTGATAGGCGCAGTACTCAATCTGATAATCAATGCCCTACAGTCAGAAGCCATAGAAATTTATTTAACACTTGCATCCATGGATGATTCAGGTATACAAATATCAGTAGAGGATAATGGAACAGGTATGTCCGAAGAGGTGAAAACACAAGCATTCTCACCTTTTTATACCACTAAAGCACAAGGAACAGGTTTAGGATTGGCCGTTGTTTTTGCTGTAGTGAAGGCGCATGGAGGCCGAGTAGGCTTAGAATCTGAGAAAGGAATAGGCACACAAGTTAATTTATATTTACCTGGCGAAAATAAAGTCGTACCATAAAATATAAAACAAAGGATTCATTATGAGCCATGTTTTAATTGTTGAAGATGATCCAGTATTGAGGGAAGCGCTGGCTGAGACGATGACTATAGCTGGCCATACCTATATTACTGCCCGCGATGGTAAGGAAGCGCTTGTGCTTCTAGAAATTCATAATCCTTCAGTAGTGTTAACTGATATTCGCATGGATAAGCTGGATGGTAATCAGTTACTGAATGAAATACAAAAAAATCGTCCAGGCTTGCCCGTCATACTTATGACAGCCTTTGGATCTGTTGAAGATGCTGTAGTTGCCATTCGTCACGGTGCTGTTGATTATTTACAAAAACCTTTTAGTGCGCAAACATTAACCGATAAAGTGAATCAATACATTAAAGCTGATCCTGAAGACAGTTTGAATGATCCCATTGCGCATGATCCTAAAAGCCAGGCCTTATTAACGATGGCTTTAAAAGTTGCCCAATCGGATGTAGGGGTAATGATTAGTGGTGAGAGTGGAACAGGTAAGGAAGTGCTGGCCCATTTTATCCACGATCATTCACCTCGTAAAAAGCAACCTTTTATCGCGATCAACTGTGCTGCAATACCTGAACAAATGTTGGAAGCCACTTTATTCGGTTACGAAAAAGGATCTTTCACCGGAGCTTATAAATCTACAGCTGGAAAGTTTGAACAAGCTCAGGGCGGCACCTTACTCCTTGATGAAGTGAGCGAAATGAGTTTGAGTCTGCAAGCTAAATTACTACGTGTACTTCAGGAAAAAGAAGTAGAGCGCATAGGCGCTAACAAAATGATTAGCTTAGATGTACGCATTCTTGCAACGACTAATAGACAACTGAAAGACGAAGTGCAAGCAGGGCGTTTTCGTGAAGATTTGTTTTATCGTTTAAATATTTTCCCCTTGCAATGGCATCCACTAAGAGAAAGAAAAAACGACATTATTCCGCTTGCGAATTATTTAATTAAAAAACACTGTCATCACAAACAGCCAGTGGTCCCCGTTATTAGCCCAGCCGCGCAAAAATTGATGTTGTCTTACCCCTGGCCTGGTAATGCACGTGAGCTAGATAACGTAATCCAAAGAGCCTTAGTCTTACAAACACAAGGAATTATTGAAGCAGAACATTTACAACTGACTCTCAATAATACTTTGGCACCAGAGACTGCGGTAAATAGTTCCACCAAAAATTTACAGATTAACGAATTTGAATTAATCGAAAAAACCCTCCTAGAACATGAGGGCAATAGACAACAAGTAGCTGCATTACTAGGTGTGAGTGAGCGCACATTACGTTATAAGTTGGCAAAAATGCGTGAAGAAGGGTATGTTGTTTAATTGGAGAAAAAAATGGCAGACATCAACACGGTGAATTTATTAAATCAGATTCGGTCTATGACCGAAGAAGCAAGCGGCTCTAAAATAGCGGCCAGCACGCAAAACCATGATAGTTTTAATAACGTATTAATGAAAGCTTTGAATCAGGTGAATGATTTCACCAAAACTTCCGATGGCCTAAAAACACGTTTTGAATTAGGCGATTCTACTGTCAGTGTGGGAGAAGTTAAAATTGCCGAACAAAAAGCCAATTTAGGCTTTGAAGCTGCTTTGCGGGTGAGAAATAAAGTAGTGCAAGCTTACCAAGAGATAATGAATATGCCTGTATAAAAGATGTTAGGGATAAAAATCACAGGAGTGGATCATGGCATTGGCTGATAATGCTTCAACAGTAGCAGCAAAATTTGCGAGTTTAACCATCGCACGTCAAATCGGCTTACTTTTCGGCTTAGCTGCAAGTATAGCTTTAGCTTTGGCGGTGGTTTTATGGTCGCGCGATCCCAGCTATGTGCCAATTTATAGTCAGATGAGCCCCCGTGATTCAGCAGAAGTGGTTTCAGCACTAGAACGCAGTGGGATTGAATTTAAAGTCGATCAAACTAGTGGAACATTATTAGTAGCTGCTGATCAACTGCAAAATGCTCGAATGAAATTAGCTGTTCAAGGTCTACCTCGTGAATCGAGTGGTGTCGATGAAATGTTTGCAGGAAGCAATACCTTTAACACCAGCCAATTTATGGAAACTGCTCGCTATAAACAAGCTTTAGAGGGCGAGCTAGCACGCACTATCAGTAAATTTACTGATATAAAAGCTGCACGTGTCCACTTAGCTATCCCACGTGAATCTGCCTTTGTTCGCGACTCTCAAGAACCGAGTGCTTCTGTTTTTATTGATGTGTATTCTGGTGCAGATATCAAAAAACATACTATCGCTGCCATTATCAACTTAGTCGCGTCCAGCATACCTAATTTGAATGCCAGTCGAGTAACTGTGGTTGACCAAGATGGACAACTTTTAAATGAGGGCGGTGGTCAAACTGCATTCACTGACACCGACAGATTCCAAGATTACCGTCAAAATTTAGAGCACCAATATTCACAGAAAATACAAGACATGCTTACACCTATCTTAGGCTTTGGTCGCGTGCGTGCAAAAGTGTCTGCGGATATTGACTTCACCTCCTTTGAACAAACGCAAGAAATGTTTAATCCTGAATTACCCTCCTTGCGCAGCGAACAAAAAATGGAAGAAAAACGCAATGCGTCAAACGATGCCAGCGGAGTGCCAGGGTCACTTAGTAATACACCCCAAGCTTCCGGTACGTTGGCGCCCAAACCAACTTCAGGGCAACCCACAGCACCTGGTGCTTCAGCAACTGATCAATCACAGGCAAGTGACATACGGTCGCAAAGTACTAAAAATTTCGAATTGGATAAAACCGTAAGTCATACAAAGAAACAACCAGGCACTATCAAACGCTTATCTGTCGCCGTCTTAGTAGATGATCGTGCAGTTTTTGACGAAAAAACTAAAAAATATACTAAAACACCCTTAACCGCTAAAGAAATTGATCAAATTAAATTACTAGTCACTGACGCAATTGGACTGAATACCAAACGAGGTGACAGTCTTAATGTAATCAATTCTGGTTTCGTAAAACCCGAGCCTATTTCTGAGCTTCCTCCAGAGAGCTTCTGGCAAAAAGATAGTTTCTGGTCGATAGTCAAACAAACAAGCGGCGCTTTATTCCTCCTAATCATGATTTTTGGTGTGTTAAGACCTATGTTAAAAACGCTAGCCAATAATAAAGACATGGTTATCGCTGCTGGCGGACAAGCTGGTGGCGAAATCAGTTCTGATGGCAAAATTTCCATCAAGGATGCAACTGACTTTGACTCGCAACTCAGTTTATTACGCCAAGTAGTAGATCAAGAACCAAAGCGTGTGGCGCAAGTGGTTAAATCTTGGGTAGATCGGGGGTAGACATGGATGGAATCGAACGCGCAGCTATTTTATTATTGAGCATGGGTGAAAAAAATGCTTCTGAAGTTTTAAAACACCTTGAACCAAGACAAGTTCAAAAAGTGGGCATGGCAATGTCAACAATGAGCTCAGTTAATAAAGTCAAAATGCAATCTGTACTCACTGACTTCATTAGTGCGATAGAAGACCAATCTAGCCTGACAGTCGATACCGAGCACTATTTGCGGACTGTACTGATTGAAGCTCTAGGCGAAGAAAAAGCAACACCTTTTATCGATAGGATAATCGTCTCCGATCAAGACAGTGGTCTAAATAGACTTAAATGGTTAGATGGACGTTTGATTGCAGATGTCATTCGTAATGAGCATCCACAAATTATTGCAACGATTCTAATCCATCTCGACAGTGAGCAATCAGCAGAGGTAGTGAGTTATTTTAGTGCTGAAAAAAGAGCAGAAGTACTCTTACGGATGTGTAATATAGATACCGTAAAACCTGAAGCTATTAGTGAATTGGGACAAATCATTGAGAAGCAGTTTACCGGACAGAAAATAGGGAAAACAGCATCTATCGGTGGCATAAAGAGTGTGGCCGATGTGATTAACTTCTTAGACGGTTCTATGGAAGAAGATGTGCTTACTAAGATCAAAGATTGGGACGAAGAGCTTGCTGAACAAATCCGAGATAAGATGTTTGTGTTTGAAAATATTTCTGACCTCGATGATCGTAGTATCCAGACCTTGTTAAGAGATGTCACCTCTGAGCAATTGAAAGTAGCACTAAAAGGTGCAACTGAAACCACTAAAGAAAAAATTCTATCTAATATGTCTAAGCGAGCAGCCGATCTTTTACGTGATGATATCGAGATGCAAGGCCCCGTAAAAGTTAGCGATATGGAGCAAGCGCAGAAGGACATCTTAAGTGTGGCTAGAAATCTTGCTGAGGACGGTAAGATTACCTTAGGTAAAGGTGCTGATGAGATGATCTAAATTCTCAATTTATTAAATTGATCGATAAGGTGATTTAATTATGTCCACAGAGTTCGAACCTTTTGAAATGGCATTAAAAAAAAATGAATTTAATGCTTTAGAATATGACGACGCCAAGGTTGATGAGGAACCTGTAATCAGTGCTGAAGAGCAATTTATTGATCAATGTGAGCAATTGAAACTTGAAGCTACAGAAAGGGGTTATGCAGAGGGGATTGCACAGGCTCAGAGCGAAATCGATACTAAAAAGCAAGAACTTGCTGCATGGATAAATTTGTTAGGCAGACCTGTACAACTTCTTGATGATAAATTGACGCAAGAATTAATACAGACTCTTATTTGGCTTTGTAAAAATTGTATCGGTGTTGAGCTTAGCGTCCACCCTGAAAAATTAGCAGCACTTTTTGAAGCAATAAAACCAGAATTACTTTCCATGAAGGCTGCTAAAGTTTTTGCCATGCATCCTGATGACCTGGCTTGGATGCAGCAAGAAATGACAGAGTTACTCCCCGGGATGAATGAATTACTGACTGCTGACCCCGAGTTGTCGCGTGGCGATTTTTACATCAGAGGTGATCACAGCGAGCTGGATGGTCGTCTCGACACTCGATTTGCCTCTGTATTTGCAAAATATATCGACAAAACTGCATTAAACACTCCAACACCTGCTGAGGAGTAAGCGATGAGCCTTCACGAATCGCAAATGCATAATCTACTTTTAGAAGTAAAAAAAAATAAAAACGTAGGTCTTTTGCATTGCGGACGTATCAGTCGTGCAATAGGTCTTACGCTGGAGGCTAAAGGTTTTAACCAGCCCATAGGTGCCCGTTGTTTTGTAACTATTGATGAGTCCCGTACTATCGAAGCGGAAGTAGTAGGTTTCAATAACGACAGTGTCTACCTGATGTCCATTGGCAATATTCAAGGTATAGCGCCAGGCATGCTTATAGTTCCTGCAGGACGTGATGCACAAGTTGGAGTGGGTCCACAATTGTTAGGACGAGTAGTAAATGGTTCTGGTAATTTTATTGATGAAGGACCTAGTATTGATGATCTATCCGTCTATCCACTAATTGGCGGAATAATAAATCCTCTAAAAAGAGCTGTTATTGACACCCCTCTTGATGTTGGTGTGCGTGCTATTAATGGGCTCTTAACCATTGGGCGTGGTCAACGTATTGGCTTATTCGCCGGAAGTGGTGTGGGCAAATCCGTTTTATTAGGCATGATGACTCGTTACACCAATGCTGATGTGGTTGTCGTAGGATTAATTGGTGAAAGAGGGCGAGAGGTTAAAGAGTTTATCGAGTGCAATTTGGGTGAAGAAGGCTTAAAAAGAGCGGTAGTAGTTGCAGCACCTGCAGATGAAAGCCCATTAATGCGCCTCCATGGTGCGAAAGTTGCTACCTCTATTGCAGAGTACTTTCGTGACCAAGGCAAACATGTATTGCTGTTAATGGACTCTCTAACTCGCTTTGCACAAGCCCAACGCGAAATCGCCTTATCTATAGGAGAGGCACCAGCCACTAAAGGTTATCCGCCTTCTGTATTTACAAAACTTCCAAAACTGGTTGAACGAGCAGGGAATGGCGAGCCTGGTACGGGGTCAATTACTGCATTTTATACCGTACTAACAGAAGGGGATGACTTGCAAGATCCCATCGCTGATGCTGCGCGTGCAATTCTAGATGGCCATATAGTTTTAAGCCGAGCAATGGCAGAAGAAGGGGTCTACCCAGCCATAGATCTTGAGGCCTCAATCAGTCGAGTTATGCAATCTATTGTGCCTGCTGAACACATGCAAAGCATGTTAATAATCAAAAAATACTTATCAATCTATGAAAAAAATAAAGACTTGATCTTGTTAGGCGCTTATACCAAGGGCAGTGATCCCCAATTAGATAAGGCTATTATCGCCCGAGAGAAAATTGCGCAATTTATGTCACAAGGGATGAACGAACAAGTTAATTATGAGGATAGCATAAGTCTATTATCAGAGTTGGCATTAAGTATTTAGGGGTGTGAGCAATGAACCAACGATTAGATAGACTCATTCAATTACATCAAATTAAAGAAGATGTAACCCTTGAGCGTTACAAACAACTCGAAAAGGCCAAAGAGGAATTTGTTCAAAATAAATTACGACATGACCAGTTAGTGGGTTACCGTCAAGATTATTTGCAACAATTAGAAAACATCGGTAATGAGGGTAGTTCAGTAGGTCGACTTCGTAATCGTATTGATTTTATTAATCAATTAGACAAAGCTTTGGCTCAGCTAAATACCCATCTAGCGCAACTCGCTAAAACTCGTGCTAAGGCAGAAGTGTTTTATCGTGAGGCTAAAGCTTCTGAAGAAGCAGTGGCTAAACTGATTGATCGTGTGAAAAAAAATGACCAAATTAAAATTCAACGACTAGAACAAAAAGAAAGTGATGAGTATGCGCAAAAGCAATGGTATAGTAAAAATATAAATGATCAATAAAACGTTTTCGGTGAATACTATTTTAAAAAAATGCTTGATGGGCTTTGCCATCATAATCATTATTGCTGCAGTCTTTTCAAGCGTTTTTCGTGCGTTAACCCCCTGGGCGACAGAATATAAAACCGAAGTAGAATCCCATCTTAGTACTTTGATTGGACAACCCGTAACGGTTCAATCAATGGAGACGGGTTGGTATTGGTTCCAACCAGTTCTCAAACTCAAAGATATCAACATCCACGATGGAAAAAAAGAGGGTATTCACTTAGATAAGCTTTACGTCGGAATTGATCTATTCAAGTCTTTATGGAAATGGCATATAGAGCCTGGAGTGCTTTATATGGATGATATGCATTTAGTGGTAAGAGAGAAAGACGGGCTATGGCATATCGATGGCATTGCTACTTCGGCGCTCGCTAGCAAAGCAATGTCTTCTGATAAAGTGATAGAAACTATAGCTGGATTAGCACAGCAAGAACGATTAATTATTCGCCATGTTTCTGTGCGATTATACACCGCTAATGGAACGATTATCCCGATTAATGGAGTGAATCTCTCCATTATTAACAGTGGCGGTTACTATAAGTTAAAGGGAGAAGCGCGGCTGGATAAAGCTCATGCGACAACTTTTCAGCTTATTGGTAACTTAAGTTTTGATGCAAAACATCTTGAAAAAACCGAAGGTCAAATCTACTTGTCTGCACATAATATTGCACCAGCACAATGGAAAACGATTCTGCCAAAAACAGCGGCGCAACTCGATGGTGGTAGAGGGGATATTTCTCTTTGGGTGGATTTAAAAAAAGGGGCTATTTCATCCGTTCAAGCCCAAGTGCATTTTAAACAAATAGCGTGGCACCATTTATTAGACAGAAAGAAACAGCTGATTAAATCCTTGTCTGCAAATACATCATGGAAACCTGATGCTCAAGGTTGGGAATTTAAAGCCGATCATTTGCACTTACAAATGTCTGGTAAATCCTGGCCAGAAAATCAAGTGATGCTTAAATTCAACAAGGCGCAACAAATCTATCAACTCTACGTAAAATCTATTTTGCTAGAATCCTTATTTTCTGAAAAGATAAAATGGCCTCAGTCTTTACAAGAAATACTGCAAATGAAACCTAAAGGCACCTTAACTGACACGCAATTGTTTGTCAAAGATGGAGAGTTTAATGCCATTCTCACCCGTTTTGATCATTTAAACTGGCAAGCCAAAGATAAAATTCCTGTGGTTGAGAATTTATCAGGAGTGCTTAATTGGCAACCTGAGGAAGGACGTTTAGAACTAGATTCTGAGCAGACAAAATTAGCAGTTGCTGGCTTCCCTACGCAGAAATTTGATGTGATTAATGCTGCAGTGGAATGGAAAGAAATCAGTACAGGACTACGAGTTAGTGTTGAGCGTTTTGTCTTAAGCCAACCAGAGCTGACTCTCTCAGCCGAAGGTGCAGCTGATCAAGTAGGCCGTGACTCCTTAGGGAATATCCGCCTGGACGCGGCATTTTCAGGAAAAAATATTGAGCAATGGATAGCCTTGATACCTCCGAATCTACTAAAACCTAAGTTGGATAAGTGGTTAAAAACAAGTATTAATAAAATAGCCGAAGGTACGGGTAAAGTAACTGTCAATGGCATGGCAAAAGATTTTCCTTTTGATGCGAATAATGGCGAATTCTCAATCGTTAGTCATGTGAAAGGGGTTGAGTTGTACATAACGCCTAAATGGCAATTAATTAATGATTTAGAAGGATTTATCCGCTTCAAAAATCGCGATTTAGATATTGATGTGGTAAACGGCGATATCCAAGGTGTGCCTGTCAAACAACTGAATATACGCATAGACGGCATTGGTAAGGATAAAGAATCATTATTAATTTACTCCTTATTAAATGCACCTTTAGACAAAATGCAAAGTTTCATTATGCATTCCCCCTTAGAAAAAAAATTATCCACTTTAAATATGTTGAGTATGCAAGGACTTGCCTTCCTCAAGTTAAATGTTGAAGTGTTGCTTTATCGAGACGTTGATGACGTGTTTGTGAAAGGGGAGCTGAGCTTTAAAGACAATTCGGTGCAAGTTAAGCACGGAGTTGGTAGTGTCACCTTAGATGATGTAACGGGTGATTTAGCTTTCGACGAGAAAGGGATTACCCAAAGCGCCTTAAAGGCTAGTGTTTTCAGCTATCCGCTAACGATTCGCGTGCAGTCAGTGAAAGAACCAAAATTTTATACAACAGTTTTAATCGATGGTGAATGCAGTGCTGATTCTTTAAAAAGTCGCATTAACTCACCGCTCTTATCATTTATTAAAGGCAGTTTTTCCTACAATGCCAATTTTAAAATAACCGAAGATCCCAACGATCTGGACAGCCTACAACTAGTCAGCTCGTTGGAAGGTTTGGCAATAAATTTACCAGCACCCTTAGGTAAGGTATATACTGCAAAAACCCCACTGGAGGTGAAACTGGATTTTAATTCACAAAAAGCTATTCGTATCCGAGCGAATTATGATGGGCACCTAAGTACAGACATTCTATTCAATGAACACAAAGGTTTCTTCGAATTACAATCAGGGCAAGTACGCTTAGGAGCAGGTCAAGTCCTGGATCAAAAGAAGCCAGGTTTGGCTGTGGTAGGTTCTTTAAAGGGCTTCGATTTAGAAGAGTGGAAAAAGTTATTGATGCACTATTCAACTGGCGCTGCAGATGCCAGTTGGTTACATAAACTAAGAATTATTCATGTCAGTGTCGAGCAAGTTACCTTTTTAAAAGAGCAATTTGATAAACTTATAGTGCAGGCAAAAATTTTACCCAATAATGATTGGTCATTTGGATTGAGCCAGAAAAAAATTGATGCCAGTTTATACTATCATCCCGCAACCAACTTAATTAGTGGTTATATCAAGCGCTTACAACTATCTAGCTTAGCAGCGCTAAGGGGCGATAAAGCACAGCCACCTTTAGATTTGCATCCGGATCAAATTCCTAATTTAAATTTGCGTATCGACAACTTTACGCTGGGAGAGCAAAAAATCGGTAATATTACGATAAAAAGTAAATCAACCAAAGATCGGTGGCAGATTGACTATTGCCAAATTGATTCACCTTTTTATTTGTTTAAAATACAGGGCGACTGGACACAGAAGGACAATAAAAACCACACCCAGTTGCATGTTAAAATGAACCTAAAAAGCTTAGCAAAAACCTTAGATAGCTGGAAGATCTCTCCTGCCGTAGATGCGGGTAAAGGTGATATGCAGTTCATTGGTGGATGGAATAAACCCATCTACGATTTTTCCTTAGCTACTTTAAATGGACGAATGTATTTAGAGCTGAAAAAAGGAATCATCACGCATCTAAGCCCTGAAACGGAAGAAAAATTAGGCTTGGGTAAATTACTTAGCATTTTAAGTTTGCAAACTATTCCACGTCGATTACAGCTTGATTTTAGTGATCTATCGCATCAAGGATATAGCTTTGATATTTTTAAAGGCAACTTTATGATTAACAAAGGCATCATGAGTACGCAAGACAGCTATCTCGATGGTCCTGTTGCCTATGCTAGTATGAAAGGTAATCTAGATTTGGTGAGCAAAATCTATGATTTGGATTTACGCATCTCTCCGCATATCACAGCCAGTTTACCAATAGTTGCGACTATTGCGGGAGGCCCTATAGCGGGTGTTGCAGCTTGGGTGGTTAATAAAATCATTAATCAAAGCATGCAGAAAATTTCTGCCTATACCTACAAGGTTTCGGGTCCTTGGAGTCAACCCGTAGTGCAGCAAGTGAGTATCGTGAAGAAAAAAATTCAAAAGAAAGCATAAAATGATTAAACAACTAATTGATTATTATTGGCGATTGGTTTTCTTCAGGGAACTGCCTGAGAATAGTCCTTATTCGAAAGTACTTATGGTCTTGAGTGCTATTTTGCTCGGCATAGTTCTCTCTATCCAATGGTATTATTCTGATTTTGAAGCTAATGATGATGTTTTAAACATTGGAATTATGGCTGCAAGTTTATTAATGGCATATTATCTATACACCTTTGCCATTTTATATTTCCGTGGACTCAGTGCACGGGTACTACAAACGATCACTTGTTTGTACTGTACTCATCTAATTATTCACCTTATCGCACTCCCTTTACTGGTGGTCGCGTCTTTTTTAACGCAATCTGATTTAAAAAACCCACTGCTTTTATTTATTGCTGTGTTATATTTACTAGTTACTATGGGTTTATCTGTTTGGCAATTCGTAGTCACCGCTCACGTTTACCGTTACGCGTTGAATACCACTGCCATACAATCTGTTTTGGCAACCTTCGGCTTGGTCGCGGTTACTATTTTAACCATTTCTTTTTGGCGATAAAAAATGATGCATTTACATATTCTTGGTTTAGCGGGTACCTTTATGAGTGCACTTGCACTCCTTGCACGTGACATGGGCTATACAGTGACTGGAAGTGATACCAATTGCTATCCTCCTGTCAGTGATTTACTTACAGCTAAAGGCATTAGTTGGACTGAAGGCTATGACGATGCCACTTTGGCACTGCAAGCGGATGTAGTCATAGTAGGTAATGCTATTAAAAGAGGTATGCCGGTACTTGAGGCAGTGATTGAAGCCGGTAAAAGTTATACCTCTGGTCCACAGTGGCTCGCCGAGCACATTTTAAGTAAGTACCAAGTCATTGCCGTGTCTGGTACGCATGGGAAGACTACAACAACCTCTATGATTGCTTGGATCTTGGATCAAGCAGGTTTAGAACCAGGCTTTTTAATTGGCGGAGTGGCAACTGATTTTAATACCAGTTCTTGCCTAGGTAAGGGTAAATGGTTTGTTATTGAAGCCGATGAATACGACAGTGCTTTTTTTGATAAACGACCGAAGTTTATGCACTATCGTCCGCGTATTGCGGTTTTAAATAACTTAGAGTTTGATCACGCCGACATTTACGCAGATCTTGCCGCTATCCAACTGCAATTTCATTATTTACTCAGAACTATCCCATCAACTGGTGTTGCCATTAAACCTCGTGACGATAAAGCGTTGAATGAAGTTTTAACCAAGGGAATTTATTCAAGAGTTGAAGAATTAACTCTAGAGGGTGAGGCCAGTTGGTCTGCGCAGTTACTCGATGAAAAGGGCTCTTCATTTAAAGTTAGGCATCAAGGTGAGGACGTCGCAGAGGTTAACTGGTCTTTAATCGGTAAATTTAATGTGGAAAACGCTATTGCGGCTATTGCAGCCAGTTTTAATGCCGGAGTGAGCCCAAGTGTGGCAGCCAAAGCATTAGAGAGATTTACCCCGGTTAAAAGACGTCTGGAGGTGAAGTTTAATGAAGGGGGCATTACAGTTTATGATGATTTTGCTCATCATCCAACAGCGATAACTAAAACAGTCGATGCATTAAAGCGAAGTGGGCGTCATAAGCGCATTTTTGCAGTAATGGAATTCGCATCCTACACCATGCGTACCGGAGTGCATGCAAAAGAAATGGCATTGGCACTAGCGCCAGTGGATGAAGCCTTTGTGTTAGAGCCCCAGGATTTTAATCTGCAAGATACCTTGTCCAGCTGGACCTGTCCCTACACCATTGCCAAAAATAACGAATCAATTGTGAGTGCATTGGTAGAAGATATTAGAGAGGGGGATGCCATCCTGGTAATGAGTAATAGAGGATTCAACGGGATACATCAACAAATCATTAATGCTTTGTCGGAAAAAACGTTGTAGGACAAAAAAAGTTATTTACACATCGCACGAATATATTCAACAGAAGCTGCATGCTCCTTGTGGGGAAATTGATATGCTTCAGTCAATTTAGGCCGTGGCACAGTATCAGTCATGGCCTGCAGATCGCGTAGGTTATGACTTACCCGTTCAAAAGGTGCCTCGTACTTTCTTCGTTCGGGAACCAGTTCGCCCTTTTCATTAATTCCAGTATGCAGAGTATTTCCATGGGCTTTAATCAGCTTTATAGAATAAGTTAGCATCTGCGTATAGTCGGCTTTTTGCTCGGGACTGGTTTTAGATAATGCTCGGCATGAGGCCAATGCCGCATCAAATTTATCAGGCTCATAACACCGGGGCAAATCCAATTTATGCGCAATGGTAAGGATGCGATGGAGGAAATTACGGTGTTTTTGTTCCATGGCATTAGAGTGTTGGTTGATAGCGGGGTGGGTAGCGGTGGCCTTTTCGTAGGCAGGATTTCCCATATAGCGGACAATATGCTCCATCCGTTCTTGCATGGCGGCATCGGCTACTTTCGGCGGGTGTACTTTTAAGAAGGCAGTGAGATGCTCTTGCGATGCTTGTCTAAATGCATCATAGCGCGTTAAATTTTCAATCGCAGCTATTTCACTTTCTCTACCGGTAATACTAAAGGCCGCGGTAACCATCAGCCATTCGAGCTCGGCTTTGGTCATGCATTGACAGAATAGTCGAAATTCTTCGTCTTCTGCGTGGTGCGCGAAATAATTCTTAACCACATTAATTAGCGTAACCACTCTATGTGTATGCGGAATACCATGATTAGGTCTAACTATCTCAATCCCATTGATAATTATCTCAGATGCAGCATCTTTGTACTTTTTTAGTAAATGCACTGCAGCATTACTAAGTGCAACTGCACTCCAATACGATCCGGTTGGTATGATGCGTGGACTATTGACCTCTTTTGCAAAAAAACCACCCTCAGGATTTTGACTGTAAATAAACGATGTGCCATGAGGTATTAATTGCTCACCTTCTAAACAATTTACCGTCGGTCTAGCAGCATTAGTATTTTCGAAATGAGTGAGCACTGTCTCTGTTTTTTGAAAAAAGGGAGAGCCCTTTTTGTATACACTCACACTCGTTACTGACGGGGTTATAATTGGGTTAGCAAGCCTGCGTGCTCGTGTCCCTAGCTCCTCCGTATTATCAAGAAATTCCCCTCTGATAAGTAATTCTTGTTGGGATTGGGGAATTCTACCCTCCACTGTTTCTAAGTACCTTAGAGGAAGCTCTTTGGCAGCCCAGTTAACGAGGCAACCACAGAGAAAATGCACTAATAAATTAGCCGTACCTGCAACGGGTTTAAGCCATTCGAATTTTTCGTCGTCCTGGAGAGGAACGCCTCTAAACAATCGGTTGATATTTTTGTAATGTGAAGCACCTATATAATGTTTAACTGCCATCTGTGCTGCTTCGGGTAATTCAGAGAGCTCTGGTGAATCATGTTTATAATCAAAACTTGAGCTGATAGCTTGCAGCATTACCCCAATCCTATTGACCAACCCCTCGTGGAGTTCTAAATGATTGAAGTTAACCTGGTCCAATAAGTGATTAATGTAGATAGGTGCTTCATTATTCAGAATTAGGACGAAACCGTGGGATGGATCAAAATGCATACTTAGATTGTCTTTTTTCTTTGTTATTCTCCGTAAGAGTCGTTCCAATTCTTTGGTACTAGATGATTTATTCAATGGTCCTAGCGTTAAAGTCCTGTCTTCGTCGATTAGTTCCTGTAAGTGTTGTAGTAATTCAGCCTTTTGCTCGGTATAACCAGGCTTACCTTCTACAAGGAGAGGTTTTTTTTCTAAATACTTAGTTAAATAAGCTAACATCCTAATTGAAATACTGTGTGAAGGCATTCTAGTTGCAGTTTCAAGGCAGAAAAATAACTCGTAAATGTAATGGGATCGATTATCTAAACCAAGTTGACTTAACTTGGTGAGTATAGTGGAGGCCAAGGTGGGTTTATTAAGTGCGGTTTCATAAAAATGATGGTGATCTTGTATATTAAATCCTTGTAGTGTGAAGAACTTAACACACATTGCCATGTCATCAATATCCACTGTGCGCTCTAGAAATAAACGGAATAAAGGCTTGGAATGCTTTGCTAAGAGTGCACAGGTGTTCAATAGAGCCTGAAATTTTTTCAGATTAGACCCGTTGATATGCCGTTTTTGTACTTGTGCTAAATAAATCTCTTTATCATCCTGAATAGTTAAACCCAGTTGTTTTAGAAAATTAACGCCGACCAGTATATCGTTAACTCGATAAGGTTGATCGATCACTTCTTTAAACCAGGTTAAATAGTCCGGCAGAATTACACCTAAATCTACAATGGTTTGAAATAGTAGGGCAAGGTTTGTAAAGTCATGGTGTGTGGCAGTTACCATTAAGAACATGTCGTAATTATCTTTAAGGGTAGCTTTTGCGGCACACAGTGCTTTGAAAGTAGGAAGTAGGTTATGAATATTAGGTAAGTTTTCACCCAAAGCCTCATACAATTCAGGGTGAGTTTGTATTGTGGCGCCTAAATACTTTAATGCTGCTAAACCTGCGCCTAATTTTTCAAAGAACTCAATATTTTTAATGGCGTATAAATAGAAACCTGGGTTATCGGTCAGTGTTAAGCCTGCTGTTTGGAGCGTGTTAAAAACACTAGTAAGTTCAGTGGCGGCTCTTTTACTGATTACTGTTAAATACAATTTTTTATGAACTTGTGGGTCGGCACTGATTGCTTCTAGTGCTTTGAAGCAGCCATCAATTCGATCCAATTGATCCCTCACCCTAAGGATGGCCACATAACAGTCTGTATTAGCTTCTAGGGTTAAACGGTTAGCTTTTAGCAAATTAAGACAGCGCTCAAGTGCTTTGGGATGTGGTGTTTTCTTAATGGCTGCGAGATAAAGGTCTTTATTACCTTTAGGTTGAATTTGTGCATTTTTCAGGACACTAAACACACTGGGCATATTGTCCGCAAGTGAGGCATTTTGCATGATTGCTACGAAGAGTTCTTCATCATCGACTAGATTCGCACCGATGTCTCGTAGTGCTCTAATTGCCGGACTTAGCTTGGTTGCATAGAATCCATTGCGAATTAGAGACCAAAATAGGGGTAAATTAACAGGAATGCTTGCTCCTGCCTCATGAAGGCATTGAATAGCAGGTGCAAGTTCTACGACTTCCGTGGGATTTTCAAGCACTTCGATATAGACTGAAAAATCTTCGGTGCGTTGAGGGTTAGCTCCTGCCTTATGCAGGGCTTTAAAACAATTGGATACGGTATTGGAGGGGATAGTGGATTTATTGAGAAGATTAAACAGGTGCGAATGTTTGTCGTCGTCATCCTTAATATCTAAAGACTTTATAATGTTAACGGCCTCGACAGAGTTCATCAGCCTTTGCTCTCCAATACTTGTTGTGCACTATAAATAGCTGATTATTCTAAAGCAATTTGATCTGATTGGCAATTATTTGTTCATTATGTGAGTCTCTTACAGGTCTAAACCAATTATATGTTGCAAATTTATTTGCAGATTGATATAAAAATTAAAGGATGGACGATTTACTCGCTTTTTTTTGCGGGTGACTATTTGCCGGAGAGCATCATGCTAGAGTTTGCTGATTTGCAGAATAATGCCAAACAATTAGCTGATAGATTAAGAAAACGTATAGCCGTTTCTCAAGGTTGTTTCGGATTTTTTTCAAGTTTTGTTCCTCAGCTTACTAACAATAATACAAGTGTTGACACTAACAACCTAAAACTCTTAGCAAACGCCCTCGATGCTTCTCATGACTCTCTGTTAATTACTTATCTCAATAAGACCGACGTACACAATAATTTAAGTGATAATGATTTGCTAAATTTTAAAGAAAAAGTCTTAATAGGGATGTATTTAGTCATCGGGCACAAATACAATACTCTATTAGATACTTATGTAAATAGTCACTTTATTGCCTTACTCCAAAAAGACCTAGGCTTAAAGGTACTGGCTGACATGGGTGATGAATTATACAATGAGAGCTTGTCGGCACTCAGTCTTTATAGTTCCTTTGTCTTTTATAATAGGCAAATATCCCCCGAGTTAAATGAAGTAAATAGATGTTTGGGTAAAAATATCCAATCACAAATCTATCAAACGCTTAATGCTAAAACAGAGCAAGTGCCTACAGAAGGTTGTTTTTCAGGAATAATGTGTGGTTTTAGTACGAGTCGAGGGTTCTAGAACAGGGAGTTACAATGGATTATATTTTACCTGCATTTGCTGAGTTTAAGAAAAATACCCAGGATTTAGACACTAGATTTTCCATCGATTTAGGTAGACATACCGTAGTCGCCATAGTCGACCCTAAATTACCTGCTACTTATGCCACTCCCGTCAAACGTAACAGCCTGGAAATACTTATTTACAATATTGAACAAGCAGTTTTAAGTTGTGAAACAGAGAGGTCAGGGGCGTGTGACGTGTTTCGACAATTAACACTTGAATTGCGTGAAATTAATAAACAAGATAATGAGCAAGAAAAGAAACAAGCCGCACGATTTTTACTGGGTGCTTTATTGCATCGCTATTTCAGAATTATCGAAGAATATAAAAAGGGCTTTTTCAGCACTAATCCCACCGCCAGTGGTTTATTCCAAGCAATCAGAGCCGCGTTGAATCTCAATGTTGCAGAAACTAAAAATTACAATACAGAGGATCTGAAGTCCTTGGATGGTAAGACTATTATCGATGCATTAACATCGTTTCACGCAAACATGACTATGATACTGCCAGATAAAAAAGTAGAGCGCTATAAAACCTACCCTCACTTTGTTAAGGACAAACATTTTCTTCCGTATCTGGAAAATATTATTGCAGAGCAGGGATTCAAAGCTGCGCCACTGATGAATCAATTCAATGCGATAAGTTTTATCCAATCGTTGTTAGACAAAATAGAGCAACAGAATGTAGTTGTCGAAAAAGAATTAACTGCATGGGTAGCTGAGCTTAAGCGCAATGAATCTGATTTTGAGAGTTTAACTATTGATGCAATTATAAAACACCACGCAAACTATAGTAAATCGGAGTTTCTCAAAAATAGAATCCAGTTTTTGTTGGATACTAAAGAAGTTGAAGACAATTTCGCTAACTACACTTATGATAATTTTGCTGCTGAACTTAGCGCTTTAAACACCCACCTTGGCAGTTACATTTTATTCGGTGGTTATACGATGGTATTAAAATCAAATGGCATCAAGCCCGATTTACAATGTACCCTCGAAAAAGCATTAAAAGCAGATAAAAAATCAAACAAACTAAGTGAAGAAAGCTTTGAGGCTGGTATAAGCGCATTCAGTAATTTTATCGCACACGATCCCAGTGCACTAGACAAGCTAGATTTCCGCTTTTTCGGCAATAAAGAGAAAATGCAAACCGTCTTATCCAATGTTGAAAAAGCATTACGCAATGCAGCACCAGCAGAGCAAGTCCTGAGTTCATTAGCTGTAGTGTGATATCACACTTAGCCCCTATTCATATTGATTAATAGCCCTCCTGAGGGCAACTGTCAGGGCAAAAAATGCATCATAGCCTTAATATTTCCCTAAGAATAAGCTGGTATAATATCGCGCAGTTCATTGAAACTCACTGAAGACTGAGGATATACCATGCAGCAGCGAAATCTGAATACTTATATTACGCAATTGAAGGCCCTTAAAACCGTAATCACTAACAATGAGAAAGAGCTTCTAATTCTTCCTGAGAATTCCCTTTTTAAGCAGTTGGAACAACCCAGCTGGTATTTTCCTGTAACCGATTCCTCCGATCCTGAGATCGTAACATCAGTTATTAACGCACAATTCAAATTCATTGCAAAACTTCTTGATCTATCTGACGCTGCTAATCGCCTGCTAAATAATCCTCAAGAGGATTTCCTTAGAGGCAGGGGCATTGACATGAGTAAAAGTCAATCCTTGCGGTTACTAAGCATGAATATAGAAACTTATAGTAAATCGCTTAAAGACACTGTGCAAGTTTTAGCGATGCAAGAGAGATTAAATAAAGCAATCACTTGGATGAACCCTCATTTACCAAATCCAGTTATCAATGTACCGGCTGAGGCCAGTCCAACACCAGTTCAAACGCCAGTTCAACGTCCTACAATAGCAAGAGAGCCATTATTGCCAAACAGCATAACTAATCCTGTAATCCCTGTGTCTGTGGTAGCCAATGAAGAAGAAAACAGCATTTTCCGATCCCGCAATATGTTCATTGCCGCTTTAGTCACTATTCCCGTAGGAATCGCTTTAATGGCTTTAGTGGGTACCGTTGGGATAGTTATCGGCTCAGTACTTCTCGCTTTCGGTACAACTTGTGCTTTAGTTGCGGGCGGTATGGCTTATACGGAAACATCAAACGATGAACCCAATAATTTTGGAAATTCATGGTCAAGCATGTCAGGTAATTTAGGTGGGTCTTCATCAGTCGATGATTCTGCACAGGTACACATTAATCATCAATTAGCTGCTGACCAAGCTATGCAAATGCATTTATTCGCTCATGATCAAGCAGTTCAAATGCATCAGACGGCTCAAGACCAAGCAGCACAAACGCATCAAATGGCTGTTGACAACACCATGCATTCAAATAATTTTAGTATGGGTTTCTAATCTGAGCCTCGGGGGGCTTGCCCCCATCATACATTATTCAACTCCCCTTCATAACCTGATCAGACTGTAATAATAATTGACTTAAATAATCACTTGTAATACAAAGTACAAAGACTTTTTATAGGATTTAAATTGGGAGTTGTACATGCAGATAAATCACCGTTTTTCTAAACTAGGCCAGTGTGTTCCAGACCAAATTGATAAGGAACTGCGTGAAATTAATAAAGAAGCCACCCATGTAGACGTGAGTCGAAATGAATTGCATATACTCGGTGAAACTCAACTGGTAAAAATAATAAAAAGTTTAACTGACCCCGTAACTAGTGTCGATTTATCTTCAAACCAATTACATAAACTCTTTGCTGACAATCTAATCGCAACATTGAAAGCGCTGGGTCCTAATGTTAAGAAAGTTAACTTAAGCTCAAATGGCTTAGGTACTTTTAGTGCACAAGATCTACAAAGAATCCTCGAAGCCATCCCAAGCACGGTAGAGTCTGTCGATATCTCCGGAAATAATCTCGGTTCCTATCCTAAAGACCAACTAAAATCTATCTTAATCTCCTTAGGTAAACGTAAAAACATTAATCTTAGTAATAATCTACTTCATCTACAAAAGGATGATCTCCCTGAGGTCTTAAAAGAGCTTGATCCCAGTACTCAAACTGTGAAATTATGCGGAAATAAGCTAGGGTGCTTAACTGATACCTCCCTAGTATCGGCCTTTAAAAGTTTACCGCTGAAGCTTACCAGGCTAGATATAGGAAATAACGATTTGCTCGAAAATAGGTACGCAAATACCCTCCATCAGTGTTTACGTTCATTATCGAAAGATCTACTAGTATTGGATGTCGCAGAATTTGACAGCAAATTTGACTCACAGTCTTTTATAACTGGTCTCCCTGGGCATATCCGTGCAGTTGGATTCAATAATACCGATGAATATTTCAGTTGGAATGACTATACCAGCCCCTCTATAAACCGAATAGATAAAGAGCTAGCACTCTTATATCCTTATAGTGCAACTACGGGTAGTTACTTAGTAAAATCAGGTGTGGTTCAAGCAAGCGACGACAAAATAAAGGTACTTAATGAGTTAAGACAAATTTTCGTTACTGATCTATATAAATTAAAAAAGGGTGAAGAATCCTCCATTGAGGCCCTACGTGCTGCTTTACGAGAGTGGAGTGTCGCAGCTACTCCTGTATTGGGAACACCTAGAAATAATTTAGCGCCCATCACTGGTCTTTTTTCAACGAAAAAACAAGAAAAACCCTCAACTTACAAAATGGTGAATGAAATATTTACCTTATTGGAAGTGGTGTCCGCACCAGGGGAAGTGCTGCAATATTAGACGCGGGTCATAGGGCGATAAGCAGTACCTTGAGATCCCTCCTTCGATTTCAAGGTTAGGAATGCAAAACTCCTTGGACCTTTCAAATAGGAAGGATTGTCTAAATCCTTAAGCACTTGCTCAAGTTGCGTGAGGATAATCTGGAATTGTCCATTCGATCTGATAGCGTTCTTGTCCGCGTGTTCTTTCATTTTAGTATAAAGGACACGCGGAGTGAGCTCTTCGGGTTTTTGTAACAGGTCCCAAATGAAATTACGATGGTGTCTGATTCCTAAGTATCCAGAAAATATGCCGTAGAGTGAATCTTTATAATAAAACAATTCTTTGCATACATTTAAAATCAGCGGTTGTGGCTGCAAGGAATTCATAAACACCGGATAGAGAGTCAATGCTTGCTGAATTATTTTTAGTGAGCAATGAGGGCTTTCTAGGATAGCGCGTACAATGGCTGTTTGCCCATTTTTAGCGGCGTAGGAAAGAGGGGTGTTACCATTTAAATCTGCTAAATTTAGCATGTTAGCATTGCAGTTTCGCGAGCGTAGTAACATCCTAACCGCTTCCAGGTTATTATATTTGACAGCCCAGAATAGCGCTGTTTCACCTGCATTATTTTGCAGATTTAGGGTTTTGACTGAACAATGAGTATGCCTCATTAACAGGCTCATTAACTCAAAATTAGCAGTTTTAACAGCACAGATAAGTGCAGTCTCACCTTCATTATTTTGTTGGTCTATAGTGACTGCGTCACAATGCGGATTATCTACAATTATTTTTGCGATAGCATTGTGTTTATAGTTGGCAGCTAAATAAAGCGCTGAACATTTTTTGCTGTTTTGCCTATTTAACAGTTTGGTACAAAAATTTCGCTGGCGCGTAATCAGCTCAACAATCTCTGCAAGCCCTTTTTCAACTGCCCAAGTAAAAGCAGTGTAACCTGCACTGTCTCGTTTATTGATAGTATCAGCTAGGCAATGGGGATTAGCCAATATTGCTTGTACAATTCCAGGGCGATTTTTTTTAGTAGCCCATAAAAGCGGGGTATCTCCTTTACTATCCATTTGGTTAACTAAGGATGCAGTGCAATTGGGATGCGTCCATAGCCCATACAAACTTAAGGGATCCTCGGTGATTTGGTACAATTTAGCCGCAAGATTATTTAATTGAAGACCAGATATCGTTGTATTTTGATTCCAATAGGGTAATCTACAGTGTTCTAGCCGTATGTTAGAAAGCTTTGCATTCTGTGTAGAGACCAATCGTAAATCACAATTGATAAAAGTAGAGTTTTCTAGATCCACATCGTCTAAAACAAACCCTCGCCAATCCCTGTTTTCAAAAGTCATTCCCTTTAGCGACATATTTCTTATGTAGCCTTTTTTTAAAGCGATCTCGATCATATGCGGTAATGATTGAGCAATATCATTTAAAGGAAGCTGAGGTTGTTCTTTAGTAAGACTTAGCAAGATATCAATTATTTCAACCTGAGTTAATCGGTCTAGCCATTGCTTTTGTTCTGGAAAACTCTCAATCATCCTGATTTTTTGTAATTGGAAAGCAGTAATAAACAGTATTTTTTGGGCTAATAAATAGGCTTCACTAGACATTTGTGGTTTAAAGAGTGCTTTAAAAAGATCGGTGGATACCCCTTGTTGGCGAGCATAGGTTAAGTAGTTTTTGATAAATTGAATCGCAAATTCATTGGTAGGTAATAACTGGTATTGACTAAGCAGTAATGTCCATGAAGTTTCTTGCCCTAAACGAGTTGCAACGAGATTAGTCACTTCAGTGCGGGCATTCTCTATGGAATGATTTGCTGTTAATTTTGCTAATAATTCATCGTATCGATTGCCAACTAAAGGTAATAAAACGAGTAAGTTCCAGGTGGGTTCATGTTGGTGATAGGGATAGCATTCTTTCAAGGATTGGACGTAGTCCTCAGCGGTTTTTTTCTCGACACGATGTTTTTTTGTCAATAAATTAAGCCAGTCAACCGTGTTTACATCAATAAAGTGTTTATAGTGAGTAATATCCTCTTCCTCACAGGGATTATCTATAAGCTGAGCTCTAAGAACACGCCAATATGAGGACAGATTATTAATTGCTATTGCTTCTAAGGGGGTCTTAAAAAAGTGATTCATCTCCATCAACGCCACAGTTCCCGTTAAAGGCTCCCGGGAATCACAATGTACGAAAGGATGCAAGGCAGCGAGTGAGAATCCAAAACGATTATAGGCACCGCCTTCACAAGAGTGATGGTTGGGACCATAGGCGGTTGCATTATCGTATAAGGTGTTTAATACCCCTTTGATTCTAGCGTCTAGAGTCTCTCGTCTTGCTGTCACAGCTATATTTTCAACATCATTGATGGCATAGGTTAGTAGTGCGAGTAGTTGCATTAAGGTTAGTGTGGCGGTTCTATTGTTTTCCAATTGCAGGGAAAAGGCAGTTGTACTATGCATACAAAAGTGTAAACCTTGTTCCATCGCCTCAGCTTGCGTGCGGGTAGCGGGATTGATTTTTAGCTTTTCAATGGCAGCAGTTAATAAGTTGGAAGCGGTTTCTTTTGCAGAAACACTCAAGGTTTTGTTTTGTTGAATAATATAATGTTGATAGAGTCGTTGAATATTGCTTTTAGCTAATCTTGACACATAAGAGTTGTGGACATTTTGTGCATTATTGGCCATCTCAGCCAAGGCTTGTTGGTTAGCATTGCCTTGTTCAACATAATTATTCATTGCATAACGAAAAAGACTCAGTAGTATTTGCGCCTCTTGAGGAGTACTCAATATATTTTGTTGAATGAAATGGTCTACCCCAAGGGCTCTAACATAATGATAAGAGGTATAGCCTTTATACATTTGCGTGGGATTAACAAGTAGCTCACCATTATTTTTGTAATATCCCAGCAAAAAGCGGATGACATTTACAGAAATACGTTTTCCTGATGGAGGATTAAGCGCCACCCACAAAGCAGAAGCTCCATTAGGTGTGATCTTATTGTAATTAGCATCAGGATAACTCTGGATAAGAGCCCCTAGCTTTTCAATGTCTTGGTCATCTATGGCTTTGATGAAAACACTAGGGTCAAAAGACATAGTAATTCCGCGAGAAAAAATGATCCAATTATATGCAAATAGGGTTTATTTTGCAATCAATTGGTGTGGGATCTTAATAATTTACAACCAAACCTGCTTCTGTGCGGTAGGTTGGGTTATAACCCAACAATAACCCTGATTCACCACCAAGTTTCATGTTGGGTTATAACCCAACCTACCGCACTAGCGTTTTTTTCTGCACCCACCCCAAGCGAGGGAGGATTCCACACCCGACCCACGGAAGTTCAGCTTAAACGATATATTAATTACATTTAAACCCCATCTGCCCATTTTTATAAGTAACGGTAATAGTTTCACCAGGCTTAAATTTCCCTGTTAACAAATCCTGAGCCAAAGGATTCTCCAGTTGTTGCTGAATAGTCCGCTTTAAGGGGCGAGCACCGTATACAGGATCAAAACCCGCTTCAGCCAGATGCGCTAAGGCTTCTGCACTGACATCCAATTTAATATCCTGCTGCTTTAAGCGATGATGCAAAAAGTTAATCTGTATAGCCGCTATTTTAGCAATTTGTTCCTTCGCCAAAGAATGGAACACTACAGTATCATCGATACGGTTAATAAATTCCGGTCTAAAATGCTGGCCAACTAACTCCATGACCGCTTTCTTGACCTCCTCATAGCTAAATTTATTACCCATCTCTTGAATCACATGTGAGCCTAAATTCGAGGTCATTACAATAACCGTATTACGAAAATCAACTGTACGGCCTTGACCATCGGTTAAACGACCATCGTCCATTACTTGTAAGAGAATATTAAAAACATCCGAGTGAGCTTTCTCTACTTCATCTAACAAAATCACCGAATAAGGTCTGCGACGTACCGCTTCAGTTAGATACCCACCTTCTTCGTAACCGACATAACCCGGTGGGGCTCCAATTAGCCGTGCAACAGAATGTTTCTCCATGAATTCAGACATATCAATTCGCACCATCGCTTCTTCGGTATCAAAAAGAAAAGACGCAAGCGCTTTACACAACTCTGTTTTACCCACACCCGTAGGCCCTAAAAATAAAAAGGAACCGATAGGGCGGTGTGGATCAGATAAACCTGCACGAGATCGGCGTATAGCATTGGCCACTGCATCAACTGCTTCATTTTGACCAATTAAGCGATTGTGCAACGCTTCTTCCATATGCAGTAATTTTTCTTTCTCACCTTCAAGCATTTTTGCCACAGGAATACCGGTCCATTTTGAAACAACTTCTGCTATTTCATCCTCAGTGACCTTATTTCTCACCAATTTATTTTCAGTCACATCTTCTGTTGCCACCTGACTTAGTCTTTTCTCTAACTCAGGAATTCGTCCGTACTGGAGTTCTGACATCCGACTAAGATCACCCGCACGTCTTGCTGTTTCCATTTCTTGTTTGGCTTGTTCTAAAGACTCTTTAATTTGAGTGGATCCCTGCATAGTTGCTTTTTCGGCTTTCCATATTTCGTCCAAATCTGAGTAATTCTGCTCAAGCTCATCAATGCTGTTTTGTAGGTCATCCAAGCGTTTTTTCGAGGCTTCGTCACTTTCTTTTTTTAAGGCTTCTCGTTCGATCTTCAACTGGATTAATCGCCGATCAAGTTTGTCCATACTTTCTGGTTTAGAGTCTATTTCCATGCGAATTAAACTACCCGCCTCGTCTATTAGATCGATAGCTTTATCGGGTAATTGTCTATCACTGATATAGCGATGCGACAAAGTAGCTGCAGCGACTATAGCGGGGTCTGTAATTTCAACTCCATGATGGACTTCATAGCGTTCTTTCAAACCACGAAGAATCGCAATGGTATCTTCAACGGTTGGTTCTTTGACCAACACTTTCTGAAAACGGCGCTCTAAAGCCGCGTCTTTTTCAATATATTGGCGGTATTCATCGAGTGTTGTCGCTCCGATACAATGCAACTCACCTCGTGCAAGCGCAGGTTTAAGCATGTTGCCGGCATCCATTGCACCTTCCGCCTTACCTGCACCAACCATGGTATGCAATTCATCAATAAATAAAATAACTTGTCCTTCTTGTTTCGACAAATCGTTGAGAACACCTTTTAAACGTTCCTCAAATTCACCACGAAATTTTGCCCCGGCTATAAGCGCACCCATATCTAAAGATAGAAGTCGTTTATTTTTAAGCCCCTCAGGCACTTCACCGTTTATAATACGTTGTGCTAAACCTTCCACAATGGCGGTTTTACCTACACCAGGTTCGCCGATTAAAACAGGATTATTCTTTGTACGTCTTTGCAATACTTGAATAGTGCGGCGTATTTCATCATCACGTCCGATGACGGGATCTAATTTACCCAGTTCAGCGCGCTCAGTTAAATCCAGTGTGTATTTTTCTAAGGCTTGGCGTTGCTCTTCAGCGTTAGCGTCGTTCACAGTTTCACCACCTCTTAAATCCTCAATGGCTTTTCCAATAGTTTGTACCTCTGCACCAGCCTGTTTTAGAAGCCTTGCAACTGAACCTTCTTCACTTATGGCCGCCAAAATGAAGAGTTCGCTAGAAATAAAATTATCTTTTCTTTGTTGTGATAGCTTATCAGTTAGATTAAGTAGGCGATTTAACCCATTAGAGATATGTATATCACCGCCAATGCCTGATACCTTTGGTAATTTGTCCAATGCTTGGTCGAGAAGAGTACGTAATAGAGGGATATTAACTCCGGCTTTACTCAACAAAGCACGGCAGGTTCCCCCTTGTTGATCGAGTAGGGCTTTTAACAAATGCTCAGGCTCGATAAAACCGTTATCGCGACCTAGCGCTAAAGACTGGGCATCCGCAAGCGCTGATTGAAATTTTGACGTGAGTTTATCCATTCTCATAGCAACCTAACCTTATATGAATTAGAGGGTATTAATTATTTCCTACCTACCGTAAAATGAGGGTTAAATCTTATATTTCAAGTGAGTCTTATGAATAATGATGAAGTTTCTCTTTCCAATACTACTACTAATTCTAATACCGATTCGCAAAGTTTGCTAAATCAAATCGTACTCGATTACATCAAGCAGCAAAAATGGAAAAACAGATGGCGATGGTTAATACGCATTATTGTCTTAGTTTTCATGGCCTTCATGCTCTATGAATTCATCTCGTCCAGCTCAGAGGATATAGGAGCCAGCACCAAACCTCATGTAGGTCTTGTTGATATAAATGGTGAAATCTTTGATGCAAAAGCTGCTGGGGCTGATGATTTTGCCAAGGGTGTAGATGCTGCCTATAAAAACAAAGAGCTACAAGCCTTAATCATTCGGATTAATAGTCCTGGTGGAAGTCCTGTGCAGGCTGAGTATATGTTTAACACCTTAAAATATTACCGTGAAAAATACCCTGATGTTAAAACTTATGCTGTTTGTGTCGATCTCTGTGCCTCGGCTGCATATTACGTAGCTGTGGCGACTGATCAAATTTACGCAAGCCCCTCTAGCATGGTCGGTTCAATTGGTGTTATTTACAGTGGGTTTGGCTTTGTTGATGCTATGCAAAAGCTGGGTGTGACCCGACGCTTGCAAACTGCGGGTGCTAATAAAGGCTTTTTAGATCCCTTTTCACCAACTACTGAATTTCAACAGCAAAAACTACAAGTAATGCTCGATTCTGTGCACCAGCAGTTCATTAAGAGAGTGAAAGAGGGTCGAGGCAGCCGTTTGGTTGTTGATGATGAAACTTTCTCGGGTCTAATATGGACAGGCGAACAAGCCTTACCTAAGGGATTAATCGATGGGTTTGCTAGTAGTGGCCAGTTGGCACGCGATGTGATCAAAAATGAAAACTTGGTCGATTATACTTTCAAGCAAAATCTCTTTGAAAGAATGAGCAAAAATCTGGGTACAGCGATGGCTGATCAATTGCCAGTAAGTTTAGGCCTTAAGCCAGGACTTAAATAGGGAAGGATTTGACCGTGCCCGAAGACGGGCACGGACTACTATTATTTTGAAACGGGGGAAATGACTTGCAACAAGGATTTAAATACTTTTGGCGTACCGGCAACTACATCGCCCATTTTAAGAAAATCATCGCCGCCTTGGATGTCACTGATTAAACCACCAGCTTCACGAATCAATAATGATCCCGCTGCAATATCCCAAGGACGTAAACCGAATTCCCAAAAACCATCCAAACGACCACTAGCTACGTAAGCTAAATCAAGAGCTGCTGAACCAGTTCTTCTAACTCCAGCACATTTACCTTGCATGGCTTCAAAAGTGGGAAGGTAGCGTTGGGCTAAGGCTAAATCACGGAAGGGAACGCCCGTTCCTAGAAGGGAGGCTGAGAGTAAGGTTTGTTTAGAAACACGGATACGACGGTCATTTAAGCGAGCACCGCGTCCACGTGATGCAGCAAAGCATTCATGACGTAAGGGATCATAAATGACTCCGTGCTCGATTCTACCTTTAATTTGTAAGGCTATAGACACGCAGAAGAAAGGGAAGCCGTGTAAAAAATTGGAAGTACCATCCAAGGGATCGATTATCCAAACAAAATCTTCATTACCTTCGTGTAAACCGCTTTCTTCGGCGAGTATTCCATGCTCCGGATAGGCTTTATGGATAGTATTAATGATGCACTGCTCTGCCTTAATATCCACTTCACTAAAAAAATCATTACTGCTTTTAGCAGTTACTTTCAATCTATCCACTAGTTCCATGTGTCGAACAATAATTTCGCCCGCTTGACGTGCGGCATTTACGGCAATATTTAAAAGGGGTTCCATGGAAATACTCTTAATGTAAAAAAGTCTGGCATATTAGCACATTTTTTTTGTATTGAGGGAAGTCTAATTACTAAATGCTGTGATATAGTTGCATATTGTCTCAACTAATAGCCTTTTTTATGAAGTTCAGTTCAATTCGTATCGTTTTAGTAGCAACCTCGCATCCAGGAAATATTGGATCAACAGCGAGGGCCATGAAAACCATGGGATTAGATTCCCTCTATTTGGTAAGTCCTAAGTCTTTTCCAGATTATAAAGCCAATGAAATGGCAGCCGGAGCAGATGACCTACTGCAGAATGCAGTGGTTGTTGACACTTTGGATGAGGCCTTGGCCGGTTGCCAAGTCATTTTAGCCACTAGTGCTCGACCCAGAGGTCTTTCTCTACCAGGTCTAATACCTGCAGGTGCAGCTGAACTTATCTGTGCGAAGTCTGATAATACTCAGGTTGCTCTAGTTTTTGGTCGTGAGCACGCAGGTCTCACTAATGAAGAGCTGTTAAAATGCCATTATCATATTCATATACCTAGTAATCCTGAATATAGCTCATTAAATTTATCGCAAGCCGTGCAGATCATCGCCTACGAGGTACGCATGAAATTGCTAACACCTAAGGCTGACGTGTCTTTGCGTGTGGATGAAGAGGCAACTGCGGATGAAGTTGAGCAGTTTTATGAGCATCTGAAAGAAGTTTTTGTAGAAATTCAATTTTTAAAAGAAGCTAATCCAAGACGTTTAATGCAAAGGGTTAGGCGTTTATTTAATAGAGTGCAATTAGAGAAAATGGAAGTCAGCATTCTGCGTGGCATGCTCAGTCAGGTTCAAAAATCGTTAGAGTGGGCAGGTCAAAAAAAAAGGAACGATTAGGATGAACGTACCGCCAATTTACCTAGACTACATGGCAACAACCCCTGTAGATCCGCTAGTTATCGAACAAATGATACGTTATTTGGGTCCGGATACTGATTACGGTAATCCAGCCTCAACCACCCATGTCTACGGAATGAAGGCAGCGCGGGCTGTTGAAATAGCACGTAAACAAATTGCCGATTCCATCAAAGCCGCATGCTCAGAAATAGTTTTTACCTCCGGTGCGACTGAAGCTGATAACTTAGCCATTTTAGGTGCGGCTCGGTTTTACCAAAGCAAAGGTAAACATCTGATTACGATGAGCACGGAGCATAAAGCGGTATTGGATAGTTTCCATCAATTGGAAAAAGAAGGTTTTACTGTGACCTATTTGTCACCTGAACCCAATGGTTTACTTGATCTCAATAAGTTATCAGCTGCCTTGCAGGTAGATACTATTCTAGTGTCTATCATGCAGGTCAATAACGAAATTGGGGTAGTGCAGGACATCGGCGCGATTGGCGAGTTGTTGAAAGGTAAGGGTATCATCTTTCACGTTGATGCGGCTCAAAGTGCAGGAAAATTAGCAATCGATTTGTCGACGCTTTCTGTGGATTTGATGTCCTTTTCCGCCCATAAAAACTACGGTCCTAAGGGTATTGGTGCTCTGTACGTGCGTCAAAAACCCCGTATTCGTCTACAACCACAAATCCTAGGTGGCGGTCATGAAGGGGGTTTGCGTTCTGGAACATTGGCCACGCATCAGATAGTAGGAATGGGGACAGCGTTTGCATTGGCTGAGAGTTTAATGGTGGAAGAGCAGGAGAGAATCTTAGGCTTACGTAAAAAATTGTGGATGGGTGTTAAACATCTTAAAGGTATAGCCATTAATGGGGATGAAAATCAACGTGTTGCCGGTAACCTCAGTCTACGTTTTGCAGGTTTAGATGGTGATTCCCTCATGCTAGCCATGCGCGAATTGGCGGTATCCAGATCTTCTGCTTGTTCATCTGCAGCTAGCCAACCTTCCTATGTATTAAGTGCTTTAGGCCTATCAGATGATTTAGCCTATAGTTCTATACGCTTATCGATTGGCCGTTTTACTACTGCCGAGCAAGTGGATAGGGCGGTGAGCATTATTTGTAAACAAGTAACAAGACTGCGTGAAATGTCGCCAATATGATGTATAATAAGATTGTAGAAGAGTGTTTTTTTTACCCAAAGCATGTTGGGGTGATTGATACAGCCAAGCCTTACTCTGTTTGTTGTAGTGGAAATCTACTTAATCAGGGCGTACAGGTTGCTTTATATTTAGAATGCAGCCCGGATCATGTAATTGAGAGCGCACGTTTCAAAGCAACAGGTAATCCCTATGTTATCGCTGCTCTTGAGTGGCTTTGTCGTCAAATAGAAGGCAGGGATTTTCGGCAATTACCAACTATTGATTACCAAGTTTTGGTTAAAGTATTAGAAATACCACAACCTATGTATGCTCTAAGCATTCATCTGATAGACATTTATCAACAAGCACTGGCTTTGATGGTTAAAAAATTTAAGGGGTAATATTGTGAGTGTAGTGATGCAGCATGTCAGTAATACAAAACCTGAGATCAGTTTCTCTGAAGCGGCCATTTCGCATATTGTTTCCTATTTACAGAAAAATCCAACCAATAGCGGTGTGCGTTTGTCAGTAAAGAAAACTGGATGCTCTGGTTTATCGTATGTAGTTGACTTTGTAGAGACCCCAGCTGAGAATGATCTTGTAATGCCTTTATTCGGAGAGTATTCGGTCTGTGTTGATAAGGCGAGCTACCCCTTTCTGCAAAATATGCAGGTTGATTATGTTAAGCAAGGACTAAATCAGAAGTTTGTCTTCAATAATCCTAATCAAACGGGTCAATGTGGATGTGGTGAGAGTTTTACAGTAGGATAAGGTGTTGGTGGGGTCGAGACTCAACCAAATCTTCGTTTATTAATGATTGAGCTTCACGTTGGGTCATGACCCAACCTACCTGGGCGAAATAATGCGAGATCCTAAAGAAAACGATGCAAAAATGCCTGACTTCCTATCTGAATACATGGTAATGACCTTAAATAAAAAGGGTCCAGTTACTACTTTTATCGATCAATACGCTAACGAATTCATCGACTATGCATCGCTTGAGAATGAACCTGTCCTTGAGTTAGCTGCAGCCTATGGATTTGTGACTATTGAGGCTTTGAAAAAGGGTGCTAAAGTCATTGCCAATGATATGGATTCGCAGCATTTGCAAATTTTATATAATCAAACTCCCAAAAACTATCGCGCGCAGCTCACTTTGTTGCCGGGAAAAATGCCTGAAGAGGTGAAGTTAACTGAAAACAGTATTGCAGGGTGTTATGTCGCACGCATGTTGGGATATTTAGAGCCTCTAGAACTGCAGGAAAGTCTTAAAAGAATCTATTCGTGGTTGATGCCTAATAAAAAGTTTATTATTGTCTCTGGCACTCCTTATTGTTATTACAAATTCATAAAAAACATCGTTCCTCAATATGAACAACGTGTTGCGCAAAATCATCCCTGGCCTGGGTATTTTACCGATTTAAAAAATTGGGTAGATGAAGCTTATCGCGATAGGGTCCCTAGTTGGCATAATTATTTAGACGGTCATGTTTTAAAAAGGGAGCTTGAGCGTGTCGGTTTTGTAGTCGAAAAAGTGGAGCCCTTTGCGCGTCAAGACTTACCTGAATGGGCAAAAGGGAGAGGACATGATGCTGTATTTGTGCGAGCTCGCAAACCCTGAAATAATGATTGAAAATCCTTTTGGGTGAAGCTCCTACATTTTATTGAAAGTACGAGTAGGTTGGGTTGTAACCCAACATGGGATTAAACATTACACTTGGCGTTAAATGAACATCAATGTTGGGTTACAACCCAACCTACATAAAATATAACTCTTGAACCAACCCAAAAGCGGCTTCATTTCTATGCGTACTGTGTAATATGAACTACATTAATTCAAAAAAACTACGAAAATGACATAAAAAACAGCTTTTTTGTCAATCTCCTCAATTTTTTTTTATAATCCAACAAAAATTATTTTTTATCCTCTATCCGCCTGTTTTATATACAAAAAATATACTTTTTTCGCATGAAATGTTACAATTATTGCGCTTAATATTCCCTTAATAAATGAATATCTATAAAACAATGTTTACACTCTTTGAGATATTTGATATTATATCGGTCATGGTGTTTGATGAATATATTCATTGAATGTAAATGTTCGTAAGTTTATTTGTAATGGGAGAACAAAATGAGTGCAGTTATGCAAGAAGTGATGCAAGGGAATGAAGCTCTTTCGCATCAAGTAATCAGTGCAGTTAAGACATATCTAGTTAGTGCTGGCAATAAAGACGCTAATCTAAACTTATATCAACTAATTGTTGAAGAAGTTGAAGCTCCTTTATTCCGTACAGTAATGGAATTAACACGTTATAATCAATCTAAAGCTGCTCGAGTTCTTGGTGTGAGCCGTGGTACATTACGTACTAAATTAAAGCGTTATTTTGACGATGAGTTTATTGGTACACGCGATTTCTAATAGCGAGTGCCAATCGGCACTCCGCTAAATCCCTCCTGTAATATTTAGTTTTAATTCAGCTTATTTATGGTCTTTGCCTGGGCACTCTGTTACTATTGCTAACAGAGTCGGTTAGGCAATCGCTCTTTGTTTTTACAAAGGGAGGAAAGTCCGGGCTCCATAGGGCAGAGTGCCAGGTAACGCCTGGGAGGTGTGAACCTACGGAAAGTGCCACAGAAAATATACCGCCTCATTGTTCTTTTGTTTAGGTTCGCCCTGGCAGAAGATAACAAGAGGTAAGGGTGAAATGGTGCGGTAAGAGCGCACCGCGCGACTGGCAACAGTCGTGGCAGGGAAAACCCCACTCGGAGCAAGACCAAATAGGAATCCACTTGGCTGCAAAGCCATAACGTGCGGCCCGCACTGGATTCGGGTAGGTCGCTTGAGGCACATGGTGACGTGTGTCCCAGATGAATGATTGTCCACGACAGAACCCGGCTTATCGACCGACTCCTTTTTTATCTGTTACTTACTGAAAAGCAGGGCGACTTAGGGCGCCTAATTTTTCAGATAGGTATTGTCTACTACGCGCAAACATACTCAATTGTGAAACTACTGGTGTGGGCGCTGCTGCTAATAATAATTCTTCATCAGAATCGACTTCTTCCAATGCATTAACTTCTTGTAGTGGTATGCCATTTTCAATTTCTGGGTCTAAATCAACCTGGGGTGAGGTCCAAAACGTGGGATTATATGAAGGAAGGGATGCTAGTTGATCCTTCTCTAACTTAACTTTTGCACTCTGGTAGAGGTAATTGATTAATTGCCATGCGAAGGCCGCATTGATGACATTGGCAATACTTAAGGTTATTGCTCCACTAATCCAATAGCTGGTTGAACCCATTTGAAACAGTGAATCTATACCAAGACCAAGCCCAAAAAGAGCAATGGGATTTAGTATTCGAACTAGCGATAAATAGTTATTTAATTTGTGATGAAAGGGATCATCAGTGTTACGCACTGCAAAAATAAACCCACTAGGCACAGTAGACAGAAAACGTAGTGTTATATTGAGGAAAACTAGTAATATGTTGCGTTTAGCTTCTTCAGCTATATCTTGTTCGTCAGGTTTAGGATCATATAAAGACTGAATAAAAAAATCTTGCGCAGCATAAGCTGCACAGCCCGTTGTAAGGGGAATCACCATACTCATCCAAGAGTAATGCGCAAGAAGTCTTTGTAGAGTAGATTTAAGTCTTTCGGGATCATCTTTTATGGTATTTAAACATTCTTTTGATTGTACTTGGATACGTTGTTGCAGCGTTTGGCACATTGCATTGCCCAGGCCCACTATGGCGGAGGACATAATTTGAAAAGCAGCAAGATTTCGCGGCGCTAACATTCCATTGATCAAAATGGTGGAGAGAAATTCCGAGAGGAGAATTGCCGCGGGTTTAATTCCCATGATATTAATTTTGCAGGCTTGGAGATATCCTTCTTTATATTTCTTACCTTCCCAAAGTTTTTTAAAAAGATGCTCTTCGCGATGGGCGTATTCTAAGTAAGCCCAGGAGCCAAGAACATAGAGTGAGCATTGAATCCCTTGTCCCCAATAGAAATAGATGGCTGTTGTGTTTATTTGTCTGAATCCGTAATTGAGACCAATAATAACTGGGCCTGAGGCTATAAATTGCCACATGGTTGCTTTGGGGTTTCTGATGCTGCCGTAGATATACTCGGATGTGAGTAGCATAAGGCTTGCGGTTACGGGTGTAGTTAATAGGGGTAGTGTAGCAGTTTGATCGTTGTTACGACCCATTAAGGGTAGTATTAGGGTATAGGTTTGGTTGATAATCACCGTACCTATCAGGGCATTTGCACCACATAGAATGGTAACTAGATGAAGGTCTGCAAGCTTTTGGGTGTCTTTCGCATCTTGGGCGTCTTTGATGATATTGGAGGCGAAGTTTAGAAGCTCTCGCATCATGTTGGCACCGACAGTTATCACTGCCAAATCTGAGGAGGTTTGTCGGTTAGCAAAATTTTCGTTGGCATAGAGTACAAACGCATAGTTGAAGCAGGATACTACCAAGCCTCTGGCTAGAACAAAACGGGCCGCGTCTTTGCCTATCTTTTTGATGAGATCTTTGTGGTTATTTGGATAGGTAGGGGTTATTGCATCCCCGTTTTCTAGAGTAATTTTCATGGTGTTGTTCGGAATTTTTGCAATACTTTATATTAGATGGGGTTTAAATGCTAATAAAATATTTTGTTTGTTCTAAAAGCAATCTTTCATGGGTCGGGAGTTTGGGGTGGTTCAGTGTCGTAGGTTGGGTTATAACCCAACATTAACCCTCATTCACCACCAAGATTCATGTTGGGTTATAACCCAACCTACGGCACTTCTTAAGATAATGCCTCAAATTGTTTTTTTAATAGCTCAGCAATTTTTGCGGGATCCGCTGATCCTTTGCTTAACTTCATTACTTGCCCCACAAAAAACGCTAAGAGTTTTTCCTTCCCGGCTTTAAAGTCTTTGGTTTGATCTGGGTATTGGGAAATTACTGTGCGTATTTGTTCTTCTAGTTCAGCGCTGTTATCTTTTTGTTGGTAGCCTTCTCGTTGAATAATTGCATCGATATTAGATTCTCCGGCCCATAGCTTGGTAAAAATCGTCCTTGCGTGGTTTGATGATAGGGTATTATCGTGAATTTTATTTAGCAATTCTGCCATGGTTTTCGCACTGACAGGGGCGTTAGTGAAATCTAGATTGCCTTCGTTAAGTGCTGCTGTGTACTGCCCTTTTATCCAGTTGATGATCATTTTTTCATTGGCGCGACTTTCTGCTTTGATCTCTTTATAAAATTGATAAGCAGCTGGGGAGGATAAAATGAAATTAATGTCCTCTTCGTTTAAATCCGCAATCAAACGCAGGTCGCGGTTTATTTTTGCCGGTAAATCAGGCATGGCATTTTTAATTTCCGCAATTTGATAGCGTGTTACTTGGATGGGTAATAAATCGGGATCTGGGAAATAGCGGTAGTCATTTTCGTTTTCTTTATCGCGCATTGCGTGGGTAGAATCCGTATCAGGATTATAAAGGCGAGTTTGTTGTATGACCTTTTGCCCAGATTCTAATAAATCTTGATGGCGTACTTGCTCATAGGCAATGGCTTTTTCGATAAAGCGAAAGGAGTTTAAATTTTTTAATTCCGTTCTCGTTCCTAAGGTCGTCGAGCCTTTAGGTTTCAGAGAGATATTCACGTCACAGCGGAAGGATCCTTCCTGCATGTTGCCATCACAAATACCTAAAAAACGGACTAATTGATGCAGGGACTTAAGGTATTTGATTGCTTCTTCAGCTGAGTACATGCAAGGAGCTGTGACAATTTCTAGCAGAGCGGTGCCTGCTCTATTTAAGTCAATGCCGGTGAACTCTTTGTGCATTTCATGTAGAGATTTCCCCGCATCTTCTTCGAGATGAGCACGGTCGATCTGAATCATTTTTTCGCTGCCATCATCGAGTTGAATGGCTAATTGTCCATTGCTGACTATGGGTTTTTGAAATTGACTGATTTGATAGCCTTTAGGTAAATCCGGATAGAAATAATTTTTACGTTCAAAGATCGATAAATCATTAATATCAGCCTGGATTGCAAGACCCAGTCGAATAGCCATAGTGACTGCTTGTTGATTCAATACCGGTAAAACACCAGGAAGGCCTGCATCGATAAAACAGGTGTGGGCATTGGGTGAGGCGCCAAAGGCAGTCGCTGCGCCGGAAAATAATTTTGATTTTGTGCTTAATTGCGCATGGACTTCAAGACCAATTACAGTATCCCATTCCATAAATCACCCCATGTTTGGACTGGCTAAATGCCAGTTGGTCTGTTGTTGATAGTGGTGTGCAATGTTTAGCAAATGACTCTCACTAAAATGTTTACCCATCAGCTGTATTCCCACTGGTAAGCCTTGATCAAAACCTGCTGGAATCGACAGGGCAGGGATGCCGGCTAAGTTTGCAGCTACGGTGAATACGTCGGCTAAATAATTCTGAATGGGATCGGCAATTTTTTCCCCTAGTTTAAAGGCACAAGTAGGAGTTGTTGGTCCCAAAATGATATCCACTGAGTTCAGGGTGCTAATTAATTCCTGCTGTATTAATCGTCTAATTTTTTGCGCTTGCAAATAATAGGCATCAAAATACCCTGCACTTAATACATGTGTACCGGTTAAGATTCGTCGTTGAACTTCAGGTCCAAACCCTTCAGTGCGGGAGTGGGTGATAAGCTCGGTTAGACTGCTAGCGTTGTTACTACGGTGTCCAAAGCGTAAACCATCGTATCGTGAAAGATTCGAGGAGGCTTCGGCGCAGGCAATCACGTAATAGGTAGGAACCCATAAAGCTTGCAGTTTTAAATCCATTTCTACAATTTCTGCACCTAGATTTTCAAAGACTTTAACCGCTTCACGGATTGCTGTTTGAATGCCTTGATCAACCTGTGGTTGAAAGAAGCATGAGGGTAGACCAATGCGGAGGTTATTGATGGGTTTGTTCAATTCGGCACTGTAGTTGGGTAATGGCGTATCAACCGAGGTAGAATCTTTACTATCAAAACCTGCCATGGCTTGTAAGACAATAGCCAAGTCCTCAACACTTCTAGCCATAGGTCCAGCTTGATCTAAGCTTGAGGCATAAGCCACCATGCCAAACCGAGATACTAAACCATAGGTTGGCTTAATACCGCTTATTCCACAAAAAGCTGCGGGTTGGCGGATTGAGCCACCTGTATCAGAACCTATACTAAAAGGGACTAAGCCTGCTGCCACAGCTGCTGCTGAGCCTCCTGAGGATCCACCGGGAACACGTGTTCTATCCCAGGGATTGAGGACGGACCCAAAATAACTGTTTTCATTGGCCGAACCCATTGCAAATTCATCCATATTGGTTTTACCCAATGTGATGGCGCCTTGCTCTAAAAGATTGCTAACCAAGGTTGCCTCATAAGGCGCTTGGAAGTTAGCTAACATTTTAGAGCCACAGGTGGTAGTCATTCTTTTGGTGCAGAATAAATCTTTAACCCCCATTGGAATTCCAGTTAGCAGTTTACCTTCTCCTTTTTTTAGGAGTTTGTCTGCCTGTATAGCATCGAGCAGTGCCTGCTCCGCGTCCGTACTGATAAAAGCATTTAATGCTTGGTGTTGGGTCATTTTATCGAGATGAAATTGGGTGAGTTCCTGGCTGGAAAAATCACCTTCTCGTAATGCTTTGGTTAGCTGGGTAAGGCTTAGTTTTTCCATTGTTAAGCCCCCGAATCGATAACTTTAGGAACTAAATAAAGATCCTCTTCAAACAATGGAGCAATTGCAGCTAACTCCGCAAGACACTCTTCTTCGGTTACCTGGTCGGTCCGTAATCGTTGATGAAGATCAAAAGGATGGAACATGGGTGCAACATTGTTAGTATTCACAGCTCTAAGTTGGTCGACAAAATCCATAATAGCGCTTATATCTTCTAATAATTTAGTCGAATTGTCCGAATCAGCATCAAGATGGGCTAAACGCGCAATCTTGGCTAAGTCCTGAGGAGAAATGGTCATTGGTGCATCCAAGTCAAAAAGTGATTCATTATAGCGATATTGTTTTGAAAATGAAATTTAGAATTATTGCTCGCAGGGAAATCGCATCTAATCTCCCCAAACTAGGCCTTCTATAAACATAAAATAACTCCGTAGGTTGCCCTCCCTGTGTATGCTTCGAGACGGCGCGTTGGACTATCTACCACAGCATCGTTCCGTATTCGCGCCTCCTCAGCACGAACGGGTTCGCGGTGACGTTAAAGATTTTTTTTGGCTCGATCTAAAAAAATGTTCGAATTCTCTCTGAACCGTTCGTGCTGAGGAGGTGCGTCCCCAATGCTTTGATTTAGTAGGTAGGTCAACGCGCCGTCTCGAAGCATACACTGATAGTGCGTTCCAGTTGCACAAGATTGGTTTTACAGTAGAATGATTCTTAATTTATATCTTATCCAATCGAGAGTTGAAAGCATGTTGCAACAGTTTAAAACCCAGGGTGGTGTTCATGTTGAATTTGAACAGCAGAGCATAGATTATAAACAAGGTATTGAGCCTGTGTTGGAACGACTTGATAGCCAACGCGGAGCATTGTTTGCTTCAAGTTTTGAATACCCTGGACGTTATACTTGTTGGGACATAGGCTTTTATAATCCACCGCTGGCGGTGGTTTGCAAACGTAATTTTATCAGTCTACAAGCCTTAAACCAGCGAGGTGAGGTTTTGCTAGCCGCACTAATGCCTTTATTAGAAGAACAGTCTACTATCAACATTATTTCACAATCCCCAGTTTTATGTCAGGTTAGAATCAAGTATACGGATCAAATTTTTAGTGAAGAAGAACGCAGTCAACAACCTTCCGTATTTACGATAATTCGTTTGCTCTTAGCATTTTTTAAAGCCCCTGAAGAGCCTTATCTCGGTCTTTATGGAGCCTTTGGTTTTGATTTAATCTATCAATTTGAAGAGTTGGCTCAACACAAAGAGCGCGATTTATCTCAACGTGAAATGGTGCTTTATTTGCCAGACGAAATTTATGTAGTGAATCATCGTAAAGAAGAAGCCTTTGTTCGGCGATATGATTTTCAATTTCAAGGAAAATCGACTCAATCGCTTGCTCGGGAGGGAGAATTTAAACCCTATCAATCGCCTAACAAACCAGAGGTCTTTTGTGACCACGAATTGGGTGAATACGCAAAAGTAGTAGAGAAAGCTAAAGAACGTTTTGCCTGCGGCGATTTATTTGAAGTAGTTCCCAGTCAAACTTTCTACACCCATTACCAAGAACAACCATCTTCACTGTTTAAACAAATGCGTGAACTTAATCCTTCACCCTATGGTTTTTTTATTAACCTAGGGGATGATGAATATTTAGTCGGTGCATCACCAGAAATGTATGTGCGTGTTCAAGGAAAACGTGTGGAGACCTGTCCAATTTCCGGCACTATCAAGCGTGGGGCTAATGCTATTGAAGATGCTTGCAATATTCAACTCTTGTTAGATTCTAAAAAAGAAGAATCTGAACTTACTATGTGTACTGACGTTGATAGAAATGACAAGTCACGTATATGTGAAGCGGGAAGTGTGCAGGTTATAGGTCGACGTCAAATAGAAATGTATTCTCGCCTCATTCATACAGTCGATCACGTAGAAGGAATATTGCGTGATGGTTTTGATTCGGTGGATGCCTTTTTATCGCATATGTGGGTGGTTACGGTTACGGGTGCCCCCAAAATTTGGGCAATGAATTTTATTGAACAGCACGAGAAATCGCCCAGAAAATGGTATGCAGGTGCTGTGGGTTGGTTTGGTTTTAATGGTGACTTAAATACTGGTTTAGTTTTACGTACTGTGCGGATTGAGAAGGGGATTGCGGAGATTCGTGTGGGCGCAACGCTCTTATATGATTCAAAACCTGAGGATGAAGAACAAGAAACAAGATTAAAAGCATCTGCTTTTCTCGACATGTTGCAAAATCCCGGCAAGAAAACAACACAGAAAAAATGGGATATACCTCTAACTGGTAAAGGTAAAAAAGTGCTATTGGTTGACCATCAAGATTCCTTTGTACATACCCTAGCTAATTACATTCGCCAAACTGGTGCCGAGGTCAGCACTGTACGTTTTGATCGTGTTCAACAGTATATTGACCAGCAAGAATTTGATTTAGTAGTTTTGTCACCTGGGCCAGGTAGACCCCATGATTTCGATGTCTCCGGAACTATCAAAAAGGTAACCGATAAAGGGATTGCTTTGTTTGGAGTCTGTTTAGGCTTGCAAGGGATCGTTGAGCATTTTGGTGGTGTGCTTGATGTGCTTGATTATCCTATGCATGGTAAACCTTCGGAAATGAGTGTTTTGCAGAAAGAAGGTTTGTTCAGCGGTTTGGGTGAAACATTTACGGCGGGTAGATACCATTCACTTTATGCACGCTTAAAAACAGTACCGAAAGAGTTGGAAATAACGGCTAAGAGTGATGACGGGATCGTAATGGCGGTGTCACACAAAAAACTCCCCATTCACGCAGTACAATTTCATCCAGAAACCATTCTTTCTCTACCAAATCACGCGGGCTTAAAAATTATTAGCAATCTAATGGGGATGATCTAAGTCTATGGGCAATAAAATTCTGATCCTGTATGGGGTTTCCATTCTGTTGGGTATTTTAACAGGCACTATTGCCTCTTTGTTTCAGTTGGCAATTACGGGATTGGATTTTTTATTAGTGCAGTTTTTTAGTCTTGTGGATCGCGCAGGCTTACCGGTGGGCCTGGTCTCTGCTTTGGTATCAATGCTTATGGTATTACTCGCTTGGCTCTCGGTACAGTTTATCGCTCCAGAGGCTTCTGGGAGTGGAGTGCAGGAAATTGAAGGCACTTTATTGCATTTACGCCCGATTTATTGGAAGCGTTTATTACCGGTAAAATTTATTTCTGGTGTATTGGCAATAGCTGCCAAAGTAGTGGTTGGACGTGAAGGACCAACTATTCAAATGGGAGGGAACTTAGGCGAAATGTTGGGAGAGATGTTTCATCTAAACCGACATAGACGTGATACCTTGATTGCAGCAGGCTCTGCGGCAGGTTTAGCGGCGGCATTTAATGCACCGCTTGCGGGTGTTTTGTTTGTCATGGAAGAAATGCGTAATCAGTTTAATTACTCCTTTACTAATTTTAAAATGGTCATTATTTGTTGCGTAATGGCGACTATTACTCTGCATATTATTATCGGTTCCCAACCCGCGATTAATATGGTTGTTTTTGCATTGCCTAGCTTAAAGTCATTGTGGTTATTTTTTATATTTGGACTGGTAGTTGGAGGGGTCGGTCTGCTATTCAATCGGGCCTTGATGACAACTTTACAAGCTTTAGATCAGTTAACCCAGAGGCAGAAGTTCTACTATGTTATGGCAGTAGGACTGCTAGTCGGTTACCTTGCTTATTTATATCCACCAACTGTTGGTGGTGGCTATGGGATTATCAGTCAAGCTTTAACATTATCACCTCCTCTGGGAGTACTTTGCGGCTTATTGGTCATTCGTTTTATCACTACAATGTTATCGTATTCTACTAGTGTTCCCGGTGGTATTTTTGCACCGATGTTGGCTTTAGGAACCTTGCTGGGTTTAGCTACTTTTCATTTGTTGGATTGGTTAATCACTGATATGTCTATCCATCCTGCAATGTTTGCAGTGGCGGGGATGGGTGCCCTGTTTGCAGCTGCAGTTCGATCTCCAATTACCGGAGTGGTATTAGTTGTGGAAATGACGCAGAATTACTCGTTGATCTTGCCACTGATGATTACCTGTATTACTTCTACGACTGTTATGCAGTTAGCAAAAAATCCTCCTATTTATTCGCAGTTGCTGCACAGGACTTTGATTAAGGATAGGAAGAAAGCCGCGCATGTTGAGTCATGAAACAGTATTGTTGTAGCAATTCATAATTTGGTAGGCGCTACGCGCCACCAAATTGAAATAGCGGGCATTGTTGAAATAAGGTAGTTAATACTAGCGAATCACGATATAATCTTGATTACCTGGTCTGATGGTTTGCTAATGGCTAAATTTACACACCAAAGTCTTTATGCTGGGCTATTCATAGCACCACAGCTGATTGTCACCCTGGTGTTTTTTATTTGGCCTGCTTGTGGCGCATTAACACAATCCCTGTTTTACTCGGATGCTTTTGCTCTACATAAACATTTCGCTGGTCTTACCAATTTTTCCGATCTCTTCCTTGATCCCAGTTACGCTAAAGCGGTTTGGGTTACTTTTGTAATTGCCATGAGCGTGACAGCAATCACTATGTTTTTTGGTTTGTTGATGGCTACTCTGGTAAGTAATAGAAGTAAGAGCCAAGGCGTTTATAAATCCTTATTGATTTGGCCCTATGCTATTGCACCAGCTGTTGCTGCTATTTTATGGCGTTTTTTATGCCACCCAACCTTGGGTTGGATGACTCAACTATTAGATTCAGTGGGTATACATTTTGATTATGTAAATAATGCTAATCAAGCCCTGTTAGTCGTGATACTCACCGCGAGTTGGCAGCAATTTAGTTATAATTTTTTGTTTTATTACGCGGCTTTAAAAGCGGTACCATCCACTTTAATTGATGCCGCAATTATCGACGGTGCCAATGCTAGGCAACGTTTCTTCCACATTATTCTGCCCATTTTGTCCCCCACGACTTTCTTTTTATTGATTATGAATATTATTTACGGATTTTTTGATACTTTCGGTATTATTCAAGTAATGACTCATGGTGGCCCAGGTAACGCAACTACTAATTTGATTTACAAAGTGTACTTGGATGGTTTTGAGAGTATGGATCTTGGTAGTTCCTCAGCTCAATCCGTTTTGCTAATGATTATTGTTATGGTGGTGTCTCTCTTACAATTTAAGTATTTAGAAAAAAAGGTTCACTACGAATGAAATTATTTGGACGAGTACTTTCACATACAATGCTCTTGCTGTTTATAACAGCTATGTTGCTTCCGCTATATTTGGCGATAGTCGCGGCGAGTAACGAAGGTAGCCTTATGATGAAATCTCCCTTGCCCGTTTTACCAGGTTCATCCTTGGTTAAAAATGTTAGCACTGTTATGACTGAAGGTATTTCCGTCACTGGAGGAGAGCCGCTGCGATTTATGCTTTTGAATAGTTTTATAATGGCACTCACCATAACCATAGGTAAGATTTTTCTTGCACTTACTTCGGCCTTTGCCCTTGTCTACTTTGATTTTCCATTTAAAAAATTCTGTTTCGCCCTAATCTTTGCAACAATGATGTTACCGGTTGAAGTGAGGATAGTTCCCACTTTCCAGATCATTGCTTCCTTTGGTTTGCTAAACACCTTTAGTGGATTAACCCTCCCTTTATTAGCCTCAGCTACGGGAACGTTTTTATTTCGACAGTTTTTTAAAACGATTCCCAAAGAGCTGGTTGAAGCGGCTAAATTGGATGGTGCAGGCCCGATACGGTTTTTTTTCGACATGGTCCTTCCCTTATCTAAATCACAAATAGCTGCTCTTTTTGTCATCCTTTTTGTCTATGGGTGGAACCAGTACTTATGGCCCTTAGTCATTACTACTGAAACTAAGATGGCAACTATTGTCATGGGGATTCGTTATTTAGCAGGAGTTGCTGATCAAGTTCCCGAGTGGCACTATATAATGACCGTTGCACTAATTGCTTTAATTCCCCCTTGTATGGTAGTGATGGTAATGCAACGCTGGTTTGAAAAAGGATTGAAGTAATTATGGCTACAGTACTTTTAAATGAGGTCACCAAGCAGGTAGGGCAGGTTACTATCTTAGATAAGGTGAACATCAGCATCAAAAAGGGTGAGTTTGTCGTAGTTGTTGGTCCCTCAGGTTGTGGAAAATCAACCTTACTGCGTTTAATCGCCGGTCTCGATACTGTCACCCAAGGTGAAATTCTTATCAATAATGAGTGCGTCAATAATATTCCAGCAGCAAAACGGGATATGGCTATGGTGTTTCAGAATTATGCCTTATATCCCCACATGACAGTTTTTGACAATATGGCCTATGGTTTAAAAATGCGTCATTTTAAAAAAGACGATATTAAGCTACGAGTTACTAATGCTGCGAAATTATTGCAATTAACACCATATTTAGATAGAAAACCGCAAGCACTTTCAGGTGGACAAAGACAACGTGTTGCAATGGGCCGCGCTATAGTCCGCTCACCCTCTGTCTTTTTATTCGATGAACCCTTATCAAATTTGGATGCGAAGTTGCGAACCGAAATGCGGCATGAGATAAGACGATTGCATCAGCGATTTAATACAACCAGTTTATACGTAACGCACGATCAGACTGAAGCCATGACCATGGGGGAAAAAGTCCTTGTTTTGAACCAAGGTCGTGTTGAACAAATAGGAACACCGCAGGAATTGTACCAAAGACCAGCCTCTCTTTTTGTCGCAGGGTTTACTGGCCATTATCCAATTAATCTAATTGCTGGAACCTATGACAAGAGTACATCGACAATACAAACAAATCTGGGGAATAGTTACCCTGTGGGTTCAGCTACTCATGACTTAGTTGACGGGACAGCCGTCGTACTGGCTGTTAGACCAGAGCATGTAAATTTGTGCGCCGAAGGTAAGGCTAATTCTATTAAATTAAAGATTGAGTTTGTTGATGACATGGGCGCAGATAAATTAATCCATGCTAAATGCACTAAAAATGGAGAGCGTTTTAACATTCGCGTCTCTGCGGATCAAGAATTGCCAACTGAGTCACTTTATATTGAACTTCCTCAGGATAAAGTCCATATGTTTCACCAGGACAGTGGGATACGCATAGGAGCAACGCATGGCTAAAACTGACTTAAAACCAATAAACACCCCAATTTACGGCTATTGGACCGCTCTATACAATTCTTTTTATTCCAATCGCCTTTATATTGATGTGGGTAAACGATGGAATGGCCTGGGTTTAAAGTATTTATTGTTTGTTATTGCTATTTTCGGAATCTCCTTGACTGCAAGAGTGGATATCAGTTTTAACGAATTTTTCAAACACCAAATTACCGAACCCTTGCTGCAGTTACCAGTTATCTATGTGCAAAATGGTGAAGCCTCTATCGATAAGCCTGTACCTTATTTGATTAAAAATAGTCAGAATCAGGTGGCTTTGATAGTCGATACTTCAGGAACTATCAACGATTTTTCTGCTAAATATCCGTTTGCAAATATTCTAATTAATAAAGATAAATTAAGTTATAGATTACCCATGCCCCAACTTTTTAATAGTTCTCCGGTACAGCAAAATTCTAGAGTTCCTATCGTTAAAAATTTTAGTAAAGACGTCAATCAGGTATTTGATGGTAAAAAACTCATCGAAGAAGGCAGTCTGACGATTTGGAAAGTGATTACACAAATAATGATGTATCCGATTTTAATAGTGATGATGTTTTCCTTCTTTATGATTATGTTTGCAGTCATTGGTTTGATGGGACAGGTTTTTGCGAGAATGTTTTTTTCGTTCCAAATCAGTTACCGACAAGCTTGTAGACTATTGATAGTCGCAGGAACACCAATGATGTTATTGCTGTTCTTCTTTTTGACCTTTGATATTAACTTTTTTGGCAAGGGCGTACTCCTAATCGGTGTACTTCTCGCTTATTACAGTTTTGCAATTATTTCACTTAAAGCAGAAAGCATGCGGATAGTTGCTCCATGAAAGAGCTAATCCATTTTGCTCATGGCAATGGATTTCCTGCATTGTGTTACAAGCAGATGCTTGATCGATTAGCAACACGTTTCGATTATTGTTATGTGGATAGGGTCGGGCATGACCCCTTATATCCAGTCAGTGAAAACTGGCAATTTTTGACTCAAGAAATTATCGCTAGTGTTAAACAGCAAACTGATAAACCTGTTATTGCTGTAGGTCATTCCTTAGGCGGTATTATTAGTTTGTTGGCGGCTATTGAACAACCGAAGCTTTTTAAGGCAGTCATCATGTTGGATTCTCCGGTAATTGGCCGGTTTAAATCGAGCATGGTGCGTTTTGCCAAGGCGATGGGGATTATTGATCGAGTTACACCGGCTTATAGAACAATGGGGCGTAGAGTTTATTGGAAAAACTACGAGCAAGTTGTCAATTACCTAAAAACAAGGGACTTATTTAAAACTTTTACTGATGAATGTTTAAACGATTTTATATTGTATGGCTTGGACCATCGTGTAGATGGTTATTACTTGCGTTTTGACCGACAGATTGAATACCAAATCTATCGCACCATCCCGCATGTATTACCTAAATTAGAAGGGAAATTAGTTACTCCAGCCGCTTTAATATATGGCGACAAAAGTACAGTTGTTGATAGAATGGATGTAAGTTATATGAAAAAATATTTTCATATGAACAGTTTTAAAATTGAAGGGACTCATTTGTTCCCGATGGAGCATCCAAAAGCGGTAGCTAATCAGATAATAGAAGTGGTGGATGCTATAATTTAAATAAGCGAATTTACTTTTGACAACTGTACATTAAGAGGAGAATATTGTGTTACACGCTATCTTACTACTCGCAGTACTAGGAGCAGCAGGGACCTTGTTTGCTCAACAGGCGTCAATTGCTGTGTGGGCTATAAGCTTTTCTTTATTTTCTGCCCTGTTTATTCAATACAGTTCATCAGGAATTTTAGTACAGGTTTGTCTATGGACTGTAAGCATAGTACTTGTGCTAGCAAGTATTCCATCGATAAGACGTGCTTTGATCACAAAGCACTTGTTCAATATTATTAAAAAAGTAGTGCCTGTAATGTCAGCCACAGAAAGAGAGGCTTTAGAAGCTGGCACTGTAAGCTGGGAAGGGGATGTATTCACCGGTTCACCAGATTTCAAAAAACTCTTAGACGCACCGACTGTACAATTGACTGCTGAAGAACAGACCTTTATGGACGGACCAGTCAATACTTTATGCGAGATGATCAACGATTGGGATATCACTCATGTTCGCACAGACCTACCACCTGAGGTCTGGCAATTTATAAAAGACAATCGATTTTTAGGTATGATCATTCCTAAACGGTATGGCGGTTTGGAGTTTTCAGCTACAGCGCAAATGTCAGTTTTAGTTAAACTCTACGGACGCTCAATCACTGCAGCAACTACAGTATCAGTACCCAATTCTTTGGGCCCAGCTGAGTTGCTGTTGAAATACGGTACTGAAGAACAGAAAAATCACTATTTACCGCGTTTGGCAGATGGACGTGAAATACCTTGTTTCGCTTTAACAGGCCCGAACGCCGGTTCTGATGCGGCATCCATCCCAGATACTGGTGTAATATGTAAACAGAAACATAACGGTGAAGAAATCGTTGGTATTCGATTAAATTGGGATAAACGTTACATAACTCTTTGTCCAGTTGCGACTGTAATTGGGCTGGCTTTCAGATTGTATGATCCAGAGAATTTATTGGGCAAAGGAAATGACATTGGCATTACTTGTGCGCTAATTCCTACCAATACAGCCGGAGTTGTAACCGGACGCCGTCATTTTCCCCTTAACATCGGTTTTCTGAATGGACCTACCCAAGGTAAGGATGTCTTTATACCACTCGATTTCATCATTGGTGGGGCCACAATGGCAGGCCACGGATGGCGAATGTTAATGGAATGTTTGAGTGCTGGGCGTGCAATATCATTACCATCAAGCGCAAGCGGTGGGGCGCAAGTTGTAGCGCTTGCTGCAGGTGCCTATTCTCGTGTGCGCAAACAATTTAATCAGCCCATTGGGCGTTTTGAAGGAATTGAAGAGCCTCTAGCACGTGTGGCTGCTAATACTTATATAATCGATGCTGCTTTGACGATGGCATCCGCAGCGATAGATCATGGTGCAAAACCATCTGTAGCTGGAGCAATTTTGAAGTACCACACAACAGAACGCGCACGTCAAATGGCAATGGATGTAATGGATATTCACGGCGGTAAAGGCATCTGTCTCGGTCCGAACAATTACTTAGGTCGTGGGTATCAAGGAGCGCCTATTGGAATTACTGTTGAAGGTGCAAATATCCTCACTCGTAGTTTAATCATTTTTGGTCAAGGAGCGGTGCGTTGTCATCCTTATGTTTTCGAAGAGCTTGAAAGTGTACGTAATAATGATCTAACTCGTTTCGATAAGGCTTTTTTTGGTCATGCAATCTTCTTTATCTCAAATTGGACCAAAACCGCTGTTTACGCATGGACTGATGGGTATCTTTCGTCAGCCCCAGATAGCAGTCTTAAGCGTTACTATCAATTAGTAAACAAATACAGTTCAAATCTCGCATTTTTAGCGGATTTTGCTATGGTTGTTATGGGCGGCGACCTTAAACGTCGTGAGAAACTCTCAGCACGTCTAGGCGATATGCTTAGCTGCTTGTACATGGTCTCAGCAGTACTAAAACGTTTCCATGTTGATGGCGAACCTAAAGCAGATTTACCTTTGGTTGAGTGGAGTTGTCAGCAGCTTTTATGGGAATGTGAAGAGGCTATGCATGGGGTAATTATCAATTTCCCTGGGCGTTGGGCTCGTGTTTGTTTACGGGCTATAATGAAACCACTGGGTAATCGACGTAACAAACCTGATGATCAATTGGGTCATCAATTAGCACGCATGCTAACTGAGCCTTGTGAAACCCGTACTAGGCTAACTCGATTAGTCTATTCTGCTCCTGGTGAGAATTGTCCTTTAGGTCGTTTAGAGGAGGCATTCCATAAAATATGTGCAGTTGAAGAGCTAGAGCGTCGCGTTTTGAAAGGTGTTAAAACCAGCAACCTAAAATCATTAACCTTCCTTGAGCAGATTGAAGAAGCACTGCATTGCAAGCTGATTACCATAGCTGAAGCCCAAAAACTAAGAGAGGCAGAATTAGCTCGACAAGATGCTATCAAAGTGGATGATTTTAATGATGATGAGTTACGACGTGCAACGGTATCGCCAGAGGTGAAAGCTAGAAAAAAATCCACAACGACAGATGATTTAGCCGCAGAGCTCGGTTAGATACGTTTATTCTAGTTAGCCGTCTTATCTGCTCTCCTTCTACTAAGAAGGAGAGCAGAGTTCTGACTGATAATGAATAGTCATTAATAACGGACGATACCAATTAAGGCGGGTAAGGCTAGCAAGGCAATTACAAAATCAGAAATCTAAAACTAACAAGCATTAAGGCTACAACAAACGAGGCTTAGAATGGAGAAAAAGATAGTGTTTAAGCCTCTTCTAACACTTCATCCGGCATTGTAATATTCAACTCAAGAACTGCACTGTCACCCATGCGCTCAAGATTTACACTCACTTGATCACGAGAAACATGTACGTATTTAGCTATAACTGCAAGAATTTCTTCTTGCAGTTTAGGTAAATAGTCAGGAGTATTACGTTGTGAACGCTCATGGGAGATAATTATCTGTAGGCGCTCTTTAGCAACAGAAGCTGTAGAAGCTCTTCTACGTAAGTAATTGAATATACTCATACTGTCACTTCCTCCTTATTTTTACTGAATAAGCGACGCAAAAGCCCTCTGCGATCATTACTAATGAATTTCATAGGTCTGTCTTCGCCGAGAAAACGAGCTATAGCATCTTGATAAGCAACTCCAGCATCACTAGTTTCATCCATAATAACAGGTGTACCTGTGTTTGACGCTTTGAGTACTGATTTGGATTCAGGTATAACACCGATTAAAGGGATAGCTAGAATTTCTTTAACATCGGTTACAGATAGCATTTCACCTTTCTCAACACGCTCTGGATCATAGCGAGTTAATAATAAATGCTCTTGTATAGGTGTAGCATTATCGATGGCACGTTTAGTTTTACTAGCAAGTATTCCTAAAATTCTGTCGGAGTCACGAACTGAAGACACTTCAGGGTTAGTAACCACGATTGCATGATCAGCGAAATACATAGCCATTAAAGCGCCAGTTTCAATACCAGCAGGTGAATCACAAATGATAAATTCAAATTCTTTTGCTAATTCATTGAGGGTTTTCTCAACGCCTTCGAGAGTTAGCGCATCTTTATCACGTGTTTGAGAGGCTGGTAAGATGAAAAGATTGGGAACACGTTTATCTTTAATTAGTGCCTGGTTGAGACTTGCTTCACCGTTTATGACGTTGACAAAGTCATAAACCACGCGTCTTTCACAACCCATGATGATATCAAGGTTTCGCAACCCAATATCAAAATCTATAACAACAGTTTTATGGCCTAACATGGCCAGACCTGATGAAATAGCTGCTGAAGAAGTAGTTTTTCCTACTCCACCTTTACCTGATGTAATTACGATTATTTTAGCCAAGGCTGAACCCTTCCTATTCTGTCGATTCAACACAATATTTAATCACCAGTTTACACGCTAATCAATAAACAATTCAAGACGTCAAGTGCCACAATTGAAATTTTATTATGTAAATTGATGTGTTAATGATACCTTAAGGCAAAATTGGTATAACCAGCCCAATTTGTTAAGTCGTAAAACAAAATTAAAACGGATAATTTTATTTTAGTGAAGGTTCATGATGGGATTTGCAAGAGTCTGTGCTATAGCCAAAAACCTTATAGTTAATGTCGATCATCCTAATTCTTCAAAAGTTTTTCATAATATTTCTGATTTAGAAATAAGAATGGTGAAACGCTTAATTAATCATGCTTTGGAAGAACTCGGCTATGTAGGTAATGTCTATATAGATGCCTTGACAGACACCAATACTGGTTATTTGGCATGGCAACTTAATAACTTTAACAGCTCCCACAATACTAAAAAATTTAATCCTACCAATGTAATACGCCTCATTGATAAAGTAATGAGCAAATATTTTGAATCGGTAGAAGAGCCTCCTAAGTATTTCACTAATTACTATGAATTCTACGAAGTTCACCGGTTTTCAGCGACTTTTCACAAAACCAAAGATCCCTATAATTTACTACAGGAAAAATACGAGGAGTTTACCTCTTTATCCGCGGGCTTAGATACTCAAACCGATGTTTGGGCTCGTTATAGCTACTCGCCATCTGATAAGCTTTTTAATTATACCCGCACTGAGTTAGCCAAAAAGATTTATTACTATACTAGAGAATTTCTATCCCACTATAATGACTATTTGTCTCCCCAGGAAAAAGGCCAAATACTAACTCTATATAGTCAATTATGGCGAAAGACCCGTTGTACCCTTGATTTAACTAATACCGAATTTTTATTTTTATATACAGACTTAGCCACAACAGAACATTGTGTTACAGCAGGGTTTACACTCAAAGGCGCGAATTTTGAGAATGTCGATACGAGTGGAATGTACTTCTTAGCGGTTGACCTAAGTAATACCAATTTATGTCAATTAGTTGAAAAGAATGCAGTCTTTAAAGATTGTTGTTTATTTGAAAAGGTTAGTAGGGTAGGTTCTGCCAAGGATGATTCATTTCTCTTTTTCTCGGGCGCTACGACAAGCGCAAATCACGCAAATCAAACCGATAAGGCAAACTTTGCCTTTAACACCACAAAGACTGATCCTCAATCCTATTTTGAACTCTTCTAATAAATGCCAGGGGGCTGTGGTTTATTAACCAAAACGGGGATATAAAAACGAGAAATACCGTGCTATGTTAGAGAATAATCTCCCACATTAAGGACAATGTATGAAGAAAAGCAAGATAGTACTGGCTTTATTAGGTTTTGTAACAAGTTGTGCGATCGCGGGGACTATGGGACCTGTTGGACCTGAAATGCCAACCCGGGTGATGAGTTTAAGTGTGGGCCCTGCGTGGACTGATGCGGGAGAGAGCCGGACTTTTTTTCTAACCCCTGGGATTGAAAAGAGCTACGTTGCCCAGAAAGAAAGTAAGGCGCTAGCCTTTGGCGAGTTATTTTATGGGATGCAGCGCGAGTTGAGTGCCCAATTAGTCGGTCAGTTGGGTATTGAGGGAGCCTTAACAAGTGATGCAAGCATTGGAGGTGCGGTATGGGATGATGCAAATGTTGAATTTAATACCAGAAATTATGTATATAAAGTACACCATGGACGCATAGCGCTTAAGGGCAAGTTGATAGCGCCTATGGGTGAGCATTGGTTGCCCTATGCGAGTGCGAGTGTGGGCGTAGGCTTTAATCGGTCACATGGGTATCACACCCCACCGGTTATTTTTCCTGCAGTACCTGATGCGCCGTTTGCCACTCATACGCAGACAAGCTTTGCCTGGACTGTAGGGGTTGGTGTAGAGCGAGCTATCAATACGCAGTGGCGCGTAGGTGCGGGCTATGAATTAAGTGATTGGGGCAAAAGTAGTTTAGGTCTTGCACCGGGCCAGACCTTAGGTAGCGGATTAGCGCTTAACCATCTCTACTCCAACGCTTTGGTACTCAGTGCCCATTACTTACGATAAGGACATCACGACGATGAAAATAAAAGACACCCAATTGAAGCAAAAGCTCCTGACCACACTGCTGTTTGGTGCAACCGTTCTATCTGTCCATACAGCAGAGGCTTCCAGGCCCTTATGGACGATTACCGCCAGCACACCAACGACGGTGACGATTCCACAAGGAGCCAGTACCACGGTCATTTACACCGTTACCAACACATCCTACAAAACACGCACACTGATGTGGCTACCGATTGCCGGAGTCACCCAAGCCATAGGAAGTGGTTTGTGCGCGAGCGCTCAATCACTAGCACCTAATGCCTCGTGTACTTTGCAGCTGACCATTTCAAGTGCTGCAGGTGCGATAAACGGCGGCCCACAGGTCTGTCAGCAGGGTCCAGATGGACAACCTAGCCCTTTGCAGTGTTATCAGCCCATTGCCAGCCAAAGTCTACAGGTTAGCACTGTGCCTGCAGTTAGCCTTGGAGATTCATATGGTGGTGGAAAAGTCGCCTGTTTGGGCTCAGGGCCCAATCAGTTGCTTATTGCAGCCAATACTGATATCTCCTCAGCCATTAGGTGGGGCGGCGCCGGCACTGCAATTGGCCCATCAGCCCAAAGCACCACAGACGGAGCATCGAATACCCAAGCCATTGTCAATACACTAGGTGCCAATGGAGGAACTGCTTATGCTGCGCAACTCTGTGCAAACTATGAGATTGACTCGCAAGCCAACACTCCTTGTTTGACAGGCAACACCTGCTACAACGATTGGTTTTTGCCTGCTTCACCGGCCGTATCGGGCATCCCAACAAGCGCCACATCTCAGGTAGACTGTTTGTGGCTTAATCGGACGCAAATTGGCGGTTTTGCCATTAACGGCTATTGGAGTTCTACCGAGTCTTCCCTCTCTCCTTCGTTCAGCGTCTGGTTTCAGAGCTTCGTCAGTGGCATCAGGTCCACAGTTCTTAAGCAGGACACGCTTCAGGTTAGGTGTGTTCGGGCTTTTGCCCCTTAATCCCTTTATGTCTTTTCTTTTAAGGCAGCGTAAGCTGCCTCCCTTCCAAGGAAAAGCAAATGACTTCTCATGCTTTATCGATAAGTATCTTGGGATTTTTAGCCACAACCAGACCTAGCCGTTGCTAAAAGTCATCCTCAAAAATCACTTATCCATTTGGTGGTGGAATCTGATCTCTAAAATAAGTTTAATTTATCCCAATATTGTAGTATACTATTTGGTTAATTTAACTCCAGGAGTGAGAAAAAATGGCCCTTACCATCGTGCAACAAGCCCTTACCTTTGATGACGTTCTTTTGGTGCCTGCTCACTCGCTTATTTTACCTAAAGAAGTTTCCTTAAAAACTCGCTTAACAAATACCATAAGCCTGAACATGCCTTTGCTCTCTGCGGCAATGGATACGGTTACTGAAGCGCGTCTTGCTATAGCCATGGCGCAAGAGGGTGGACTTGGTATTATTCATAAAAATATGACTGTTGATGAGCAAGCGGAAGAAGTAAAGCGCGTTAAAAAATTTGAAAGTGGCATGGTCAAAGACCCAATTACTGTAACGCCAGATGTGACTGTTAAAGAACTGCTTGATGTCATGTCAAAATACAACTTCTCAGGCGTTCCTGTTGTGGACGGTGAAAACTTACTAGGCATTGTAACCAGCAGAGACATACGCTTTGAAACCAATTTAGATCTCAATGTCGGTCAGGTTATGACCCCTAAAGAGCGTTTGGTCACGGTCAAAGAGGGTGCAAGTCGTGAAGAAGTGCGCAGTCTCTTACATAAACACCGAATTGAGAAGTTACTAGTAGTTAATGATGCCTTCGAATTACGTGGCCTTATAACCGTAAAAGATATTCAAAAAGCAAAAGACAATCCCTATGCCTGTAAAGACAACTCAGAACAATTACGAGTAGGTGCTGCGGTAGGTGTGGGTGATGGGACAGAAACTCGTGTGATGGCCTTGGTAGAAGCTGGAGTTGATTTAATAGTAGTTGATACTGCTCATGGTCATTCCCAAGGTGTATTAGACAGGGTCAAGTGGATTAAGAAACATTTTCCTGCCGTGCAAGTTGTGGGTGGAAATATTGCAACCGCTGCGGCAGCTCGTGATTTGCATGCTGCTGGTGCTGATGCTGTTAAAGTGGGTATAGGACCTGGCTCCATATGTACCACTCGTATAGTTACCGGAGTAGGAGTACCGCAAATAAGTGCAATTGCCAATGTTGCTAATGAGCTTAAAGGCAAAATACCCATTATTGCCGATGGTGGAATTCGTTTTTCTGGTGATATTTGCAAAGCGCTTGCAGCAGGAGCAGATACGGTTATGCTGGGCGGAATGTTTGCCGGTACTGAAGAGTCACCTGGCGAAATTGAGTTATACCAAGGGCGTACTTATAAAAGCTACCGTGGAATGGGCTCAATAGGTGCTATGTCCTTAGCGCAAGGTTCGAGTGATCGTTATTTCCAAGACAATGCTCAAGGTGCTGAGAAATTAGTTCCAGAAGGTATTGAAGGACGTGTTCCTTATAAGGGACCTGTGCAAACTATCATTCATCAATTAGTTGGTGGTTTACGCTCGTGCATGGGTTATACCGGATGCGCTACCATTGCAGAGTTGCATACTAAAACAGAATTTGTGCAAGTGACGAATGCGGGCATCAGAGAGTCCCACGTGCATGATGTCAGTATTACCAAACAAGCGCCTAATTATCAGGTGGACAATTAATGATGGAAGATATCAAACAGCGCCCTTTATTAATTCTTGATTTTGGTTCGCAATATACCCAGTTAATTGCCCGACGAGTTCGTGAGCTCGGCGTCTATTGTGAAATTTACCATTACAATATAAAACAAGAACAGTTCAATGCCTTAAATCCTTGTGGCGTCATTCTCTCAGGCGGACCTGCAACAGTTACACTAAAAGAAAATCCACGTGCTCCAGAATGGTTATTTACAGTAGGCTTGCCAGTTCTAGGTATTTGTTACGGTATGCAAACCATGGCAGTACAACTAGGTGGTACCGTACATTCTTCAGCAGTGCGTGAATTTGGTTACGCCGAATTAAAGCTGACTAAACAAAAGGGTTTTTTTGCTGAGATCGCCGACCGCTCTTCAGAGTTAGGACATGCTTTGTTAGATGTTTGGATGAGTCATGGTGATAAAGTCACCCTAATTCCTCCTGGTTTTGAGGTCATAGCTCAAACACAAAACGCGCCAATTGCTGCTATGGCAGATGAAAGCCGTCATTTTTACGGAGTACAATTCCATCCCGAAGTAACACATACCCTGCAAGGGCTTGAGTTACTAAAACGCTTTGTTGTAGACATTTGCCAAGCTTCCACACAGTGGACACCAGAGCATATTATCGATGCAGCTATCGAAAAAATTCGTAACAAAGTAGGCAGTGATAAAGTCCTTCTGGGATTATCTGGTGGCGTAGATTCCTCAGTCGTTGCAGCATTGTTGCACAAAGCTATTGGCAATCAATTAATCTGTGTTTTTGTGGATACTGGTTTGTTGCGTTTAAATGAAGCTGAACAAGTGATGGAGATGTTTGGTGAGCACATGGGCATTCAAATAATAGCCGTAAATGCTGAAGCCAAATTTTTACAAGCCCTACAAGGCATTACTTGTCCTGAAGAGAAAAGAAAAGTTATAGGTCGCGTTTTTATAGAAGTATTTGATGAAGAGGCTAATAAAATTCCTGGGGTGACCTGGCTTGCGCAAGGAACTATTTATCCTGATGTTATTGAGTCAGCTGCTACCGATACCAACGGTGCTTCAGTAGTCATTAAATCCCACCACAATGTTGGAGGCTTACCCGAGACATTAAATTTAAAACTGCTGGAACCTGTCCGTGAATTATTTAAGGATGAAGTACGTAAAGTTGGACTTGAGTTAGGTTTACCGAAGGAAATGGTATATCGACACCCATTCCCTGGACCTGGTTTAGGAGTCCGTATCCTTGGTGAAGTAAAAAAGGAATATGCAGATATCCTAAGAAGTGCTGATGCCATTTTTATTGAAGAATTACGTAAAGCGGGTTTGTACCAACAAGTAAGTCAGGCCTTCGCCGTTTTTCTACCGGTGAAAAGTGTTGGTGTTATGGGCGATGGTCGACGCTATGATTATGTGATTTGCTTAAGAGCGGTTGAGACTATCGATTTCATGACGGCGCATTGGTCGCAGTTACCTTGGGATTTTCTAGGGACCGTGTCAAATCGAATTATCAATGAGGTCAATCATGTTTCACGAGTGACCTATGATATTTCCGGTAAACCGCCTGCGACCATTGAGTGGGAATGAACGACCGATTTTGGATGCAACAAGCTTATGAACAGGCACTTCTTGCTGAAGCAGAAGGGGAAGTACCTGTTGGTGCAGTGTTAGTTAGTCGTGATAATCAATTATTGGCTTCAGGGCGCAATGCCATACAATTAAGCCATGACCCTAGCGATCACGCAGAGGTCCGAGTCATAAGACAAGCCGCAGCTAACATTGCAAATCATCGCCTCCTAGAAAGTACCCTTTATGTAACCCTAGAACCTTGTGCAATGTGTGCCGGCTTAATGGTGCATGCGAGAATTAAAAGGCTAGTTTTTGCTGCTAGAGATTGTAAAGCTGGTGCAGCGGGATCGGTATATAATTTGTTGCAAGGTTACCCTCTAAACCATAAGGTGGTAGTTGATGAAGGGATAATGGAGCGGGAATGCTCTAGTTTGTTGACCGAATTCTTTAAGACTTGTCGTTAAATTAATTAGTTCTGCGTAGTAACTCTCAGAATCTCTGCTAATGAGGTATCGCCCGCCAACACACGTTTAAAGCCATCTTCGCGTATGCTCGGGGTTGTAGGTCTAAGGTAATTTTCCATCGTCTGGATATCTTCCTGACGGTGAATCATGCCCTTGAGGTTTTCATCGATGGTGATTAACTCATAAATACCTGTTCTTCCCTTATAGCCTTGGTTATTACACAATTCACAGCCTTTAGGTTCAAAAATATGCGAAATATCTGCATCAGGGGCTAGACCCATCAATTCCTTTTCATCGTCTCTTAATTGGTGAGGTATTTTGCAGTGTTCACATAGTTTTCTAACCAAACGTTGTGCGATTAAACCGACAATACTGGATGAAAGAAGGAATGATTCAACGCCAATATCCATCAAACGAGTTAAGGCGCCTAAAGCACTATTGGTGTGCAGGGTCGATAACACTAAATGCCCCGTCAAACTGGCTTGTACCGCAATTTCAGCAGTCTCAAAATCACGAATTTCTCCAATCATTACCACATCAGGATCTTGTCGAAGAATGGCTCTTAAGCCTTTTGCGAAGCTCATTTGGACTTTAGTATTAACCTGAGTTTGCCCAATACCGACCAAATCGTATTCAATAGGATCTTCAATGGTGAGAATATTGCGACTTACCTCATTTAATTCAGTAAGCATGGCATACAAAGAAGTTGTTTTACCCGAGCCAGTAGGGCCGGTTACTAAGATAATACCATGAGGTTCGGCAATCATTTTGCGCATAGCCAATAGGGTGGATTGTGGCATTCCTAATAAATTCAGATCTAATTGCGCAGCTTGTTTATCCAGAATCCTTAATACTATTCGCTCACCGTGATTTGAGGGCAGTGTTGAAACACGTACGTCAATATTGTGGCCACCAATATGCAAGGAGATACGTCCATCTTGGGGGATTCGCTTCTCAGCGATATCCAATTTAGCCATAACTTTTACCCGTGAAATAACCAAGGGTGCTATTGCACGTTGGATTTCTAACACTTCTTGTAAAATACCGTCAGTCCGGTTACGGACTATGACTCTATTTTCATAGGTTTCAATATGAATATCCGATGCTTTTTGTTTAATAGCAGTAGTAAAGAGGGCGTTTAATAAACGGATAATCGGTGCGTCATCTTGATTTTCTAATAAATCTTCACTGATAGGCAGTTGGCTTGCTAAGAGGGTTAGATCAATTTCATCTTCAAAACCTTCTGTTGCATCGAGTATAGAGGATTTAGATTGGTAGGTATTGGTCAGTTGTTGTTGAAATAGTGTTTCATTAACTTCTTTTAATTCGAGCTCACATTGTAACAAGCGTTTTACCTCTGCAAGAGATTGTAAACTCGCGGAAGGTAGGTGGTAAATTACGGTTTTATTTTCTTCCCTTTCACCGACAACAACCCCATGACTTTTGGCGAAGGCATAGGGAAGTTGAAGGAGTTTTTCTTCATTTTCCATAATTTTTAGTCACTCGTGCAAAGTGAGGTGGTGGTAAGGCGAAAGGCTTAGGCAGTAAGGCCTGGCTGAATGCAGGTAATACCGTTTCATTATTAGTTTGTTCGAAGATTTCTTGCGAACGTAACCAGTCTAATTGGTATTGGCGAACACCATTGTATTTATCACCAGTGACGTTCAATGTTTCTTGCTCATTGTGTAAAATAATAGGTTTGATGAATACCATCAGCACACGTTTGTCACGGTTACGAATATTATGTTGGAAAAAGCGTCCTATACCAGGTATTCCACCAAGGATTGGCAGACGATTGTTGTCATTACCGAGGCTGTCTTGTGTAAGGCCTCCGAGTACAACTATGTCACCACTTTCTACGTGGACTGACGTTACGATACTGCTAATTTTGAAGGTTGGGTTGCCAGTAGTACTTGCTAAAGTACTTGCAGGATCAAGCGTGTCGTTTCCTTGGTCGATTTGCATCTGTATCCCTTGGCCGCGAGTAATTTGCGGACGTACATAAAGGTGTAAGGCAACGTTAACGCGGTCGAAGGTGGTATAAGGACTAGCGGTTGTTGTTCCGCCAGCATTATTGGGATAGCTTGTTGAGGCTATGGATACTTGTTTACCCACTAAAATTTTGGCTTGTCGGTTATCCAGAACAACCACAGAAGGTGTCGATAAAATATTGGCCTTTTGATCATTAGCTAATGCATAAATTTGGGCTTGGAAATCGTCAACTTTAGATTTGGTATTAAGAATTGCAAATCCTGGTCGGAACTTATCGGCCAGCCCAGTTTGAGATTTCGAACCCCATTCAATCCCTAAGCTATTCAAATCTGTTTCATTGACTTCAGCAACTAAGGCTTCAATTAACAGTTGTGCAGGTTTGATATCCAATTGGGTAATCACTTTTTTCAATATCTTGATAACAGAGGAGGGTGCATTAATAATGATAGAGTTAGTGTTCGGTTCAGCAATAATTTGCACAGTAGGTTTAGTGGTTCCTTCATTTTGTGTGACTGCTGATGTGGTATTACCGGTAGCAGACCCTGAAGCATTGGATGCTCCATAGTTGGAAGTCGAAGCAGGTGAAGTTGTGGAGCTGGTACTAGCGTTTTGGCTAGTTCCTCCTGGACTGTTGCTGGATAAGTTAGACGCAGGATTAGTACTATCAAGTTCAGGACGTGTGATAGTGCCGATAGTCGTTCCTACGTTACCACTGAAGTTTGCGGTCGCAATTCCTGCAAGTATGGGTACTAAATCTTCTGCACGTAAATAATGTAGATAGACAACTTGGGTATTGCTATCAATTCCTTCGGAGCTTTGCTTATCGAGTTTCAGGATTAGCATTCGCAAGCGAATCCTATCTGTTTTACTTCCGCTTACTAATAATGAATTGCTGCGATCGTCAGCTGCAATGGTAATTTGACTTCGCGCGCTGCCATTGGGTTGTGTTTTTACTAAATCTTTAAGGGTATTAGCAACATCCATCGCCAGTGCATGCCGTAAACGCACCATATCTATATCGCTTGCGTTAGAGGTATCTACTTGTTTAATGATGTTAACCAGACTCTTAATATTGCTTGCTCGACCGGATAAGATGAGCATATTAGATGGTGCATAAGCAGATACGCTACTCCATTGAGGCATCAAGGGTCTTAAAACCGGTACTAATTGTTCTGAGGGCACGTAGTGCACTGGCACTACGGCAACCATCATATCATCGCCTTGAGGAGGAGAGACCATGCCGTTGAGTAGATCGGGTGATAAAGTTTTGGCATCTATATTAGGTATGATCTTAACAATGTCTCCACTGGGTATTGCTGCATACCCGGAAACTTGTAATACCGATAAGAAGACTTGATACAATTCTTTATTAGACATGGGGGATGTAGAAACTATGGAAATTTTTCCTTGGACTCTTGGATCAATAACAAAGTTTTTACCAGTAACACGAGATACTTCAGCAATCACAGCACGTATATCGGCGTTACGTAAATTCCACAGTTTGCTTTCTGGTGGTAAGGAATTCGCTTGATCACCCGATTTAGCATTACTTTCGCTTTCTTCTTCTGCACCTTGTGATTTGTCGATAGTTTGTGGTTTTGTTTTATCGAAAGAAGTGTTTTGCGAGAGTTTATCTTTTAAGTTTCGTGCCGCGGGATAATCACTTATAGGGCCAATTTGCACTAAGAAGAGGTTTTGGTCAGCAAGGTTTTTTATTTCTATTGGTTGTTTAACCAGTGCCGTCAGATCTTTTTTTCGCTGTATCGCGTCCTTTTCTAAGTTAAAAGCACCCGCTTGGAGATAGAATACAGTTGCACCATCAACGGTGACCGTGGAAATATTGACGTCATTAGCGTAGATAAATGACGGCCAAACCAAGGCTATTAGTAGTATCGCTAGTGCGCGCATTTAGGAACCGAAAAGACATGGGTATTACCATAATAACCAAAATTTTCATGTTGCAATAGCCCTTTTGGTAACTTAGTTGATAAATAATCAAAACTGCTCTTTTTTGGAATATAATTAAGTGGCCATTTAGCCCTGGTGAAGCAAAAGGGTTTAGCCTAGGGTCGTTTTAAAACCGCTGTACGCATCCATGCCGCTTGGTTGCGCACGTCCATGTGCGCAAACGTTTTAAAACGACCCTAGGCTAAACCCTTTTGCTGAGAGATTGTGCTATTTGATTAGAAACCCTCATCCCCAACCCTTCTCCCTCAAAACACAGGGAGAAGGGAGTCTGTTCGGTGCCACAATTTGGCATCACCAATCAACTACGCCGCACAGAACTCTTAAGAACCAAAGTTCTTCAGGACGGGGTGGTAAATAAATTTTTGAATTGGGGGTAATTAGGTTATTTTTAAAACCTTTGAAAGCCATGGATGGCTTTCAAGAGCGGCATGGATGCTAACAGCGTGTTTTAAAAAAAACCTAATTACCCCCAATTCAAAAATTTATTTACCACCCCGTCCTGGAGAACTTTGGTTCCCTCACTGATCTACTGCGCACGAAGATCTTGGTCCAACAACAAAATTATTTATTTCACGTCAAGCGCTTTAAGCCATAATTTCGCCGAATTGCTAACATTGATATCCGCTAAAGCAGCCTCAATGATTTCCTTTTGTCGCGCAAGATCATCACCATACATTTCTTCCATTACGCCATTCCATAAACTAAGCATTTGCGTCATAGGTATAGCGTCCACTTGCGCAAGAATGCTATAAATGCGTTTACGCCAATAAGCGTCCATCGCTTTATCTATCCAGGCAACCATTTCAATAGACATACCGACTTCATCCAAGCCTTTCCCTTTGGCAAATCCTTCTTCGAATTTCTTTGTGCGTAGATGGGCATATTTCTTTCCGTAAATACCATTAACCCAGTCCATAAAGCGCTTACCTAAATCGATACCTTGTTCAGAATTAGGATCTTCGCCAAGATTACTTTTTACCTCTTCAACCAATTTAGACCAATTTTTTTCAAAATTAACTTGTTCTTCTATGGAAGAGCGCGATTTTAGTTCAGCCTCGAAGTTGGCGTATTGTTTCAATTCTTCGTTATTAAATATTTCTTTAACCCAAGAATGCTCTAGTTTCTGCGTCATAGTGTATACCTCAATAAGTTCTATCATCTTTTGCCAAGGAATAGATTTATCGTTGCTATATTTTTCAGTAATCCGCTCTAATATGGAGCTCGCTTCCATAAGCGTTGCTGCCTTTGCTTGTAAAAACTTAGCTTGCATAGCAAAGTTATCCAGTGCATCAACGTCATTGGCAAGTAAGATACCAATTTGGGTTAATTCAAACCCAAAAAATTTAAGCGCAATAATCTGTTGTAACCGCAATAAATCCTTTTCAGAGTAGAGACGATAACCATTATCGAGACGCAAGCCGGGTTTTAACAAATCTATTTTATCGTAGTGATGCAGTGTACGGACTGAAACGCCACTTAATAGACTTAACTCTTTTGCATACCATTGTTTCATCGTTTTTTCCTCCTTGTTACCAAGGTTAGGGTATGACGCAGCGTCATAGTCAAGTTTTTTTTATAATAGATTGAGTTTATTTTTGTAAAAGGGGTTTATTTTTAAAGTTTGACTTGAGGATGAATTTGAATGGTGGCTATAGGTGGACTCGAACCACCGACCTCAGCATTATGAGTGCCGCGCTCTAACCGGCTGAGCTACATAGCCATCAAGAGGGGTGATTTTGTCTTTTTCGCAGCTCGATGTCAAGTAAGAGCGCATATTTTTTTATAAGCTGAGAAAGGGGGAAGGGTATTGGTGCGCACAAATTAACCAATAGGTTGATTATTTGGCGATTTTAAAAAAGTTTCGACAATAATATTTATTTATAGTAGCCTAAAATCTCAAAATAGTAACACTGCTGCTAAACGGATTTGGAGCTTTATTATGATCATCAGTAAAAAAGGATTTTTGCAAGCCGCCTTCGAAGGAAATGAAAAGGCGATTCAGGATTACATAGCCGCTAATAAAAATAACCCTGACAATATTAATACTCGCGTAAAATACAGTAGTAACTTCGGAATTTCCACTAGCAAACGCTTTTCATGGAGTGGATTCAAGGGCTTTCTCTACCAGCATTTTTACTACAGTACTTTTAATTATTACCACGACCAACATTCAATCTCTACTAATCATCTTCTCTTTCATTATGTTAAAATTCCTTCAAATGTAAACATGTTTACATGGAATTATCGTTATGGTATGACTGCCCTAAGTATAGCTGCAGAGCTTGGCTATACCACAATGGTCTACGATCTATTGCAAGTTGATGGGATTGATGTGAACGCCGCAGACTCTAATGACTGCACTCCTCTCATGCTAGCTGCAATGTACGGACATACCCAGATAGTTAAAATGCTACTCGAAATACCTGAAGTTAATTTAACCAAACGCCAGCTTCGGTTCCAAGGCAAATCGGCCCTAGAACTCGCCGAAGCTTTCAAGCACCCAGAAATTGCCGCAATTATTAAACGAAAAATTATAGAGCGTATGGGTCTTAAGGACTCCATTGAATTCCCTTTAGAAGGGACCTGCAAACCACGAGTAATTACTTCCAATTTTCAACAACGCTATGAAAAAGCAAATCAACACGGCGTTATACCTGAAGAATTTACCTGTCCCATCGCTTTGAACGGTGAATTAATGGAAGACCCTGTAACTTTACGCAGCGGCATCACCTTTGATAGGCAATATTTAATTTACTATTTTAATTATTTACAAAATCCTCCCACTATCAATTGCCCTGTAACTGGAAAAGTAATTTTCAGAGCAGAACTCTGCACACCTACCAATATAGTCATTAAAAACATGATTGAAAAATTTGTAGCAGATCAAGAGGCTTTGAGAGCAGCAAGCATAGCACCTAGTCTTCGCCGCCAGGCGAGTTTTTCAAATTTATTGTTTTTCAGTGAAAGCGATTCAGGTAGTGAAGTAGAATATGTAGGCACAGATGAGTGTTCATCAGATGATGACAGTTTACAAACAGCGGAAGTTATTTATATACGATAAGTGTAAAAAACCAAGTTCCAATTATCAAGTTACATCAGAACCAGCAAGAATCTGCCCCCTAATCGAGGGCAGATTCTTAACAGGGTGTAGACGCCTGCGACGTGAACGCAAGCGGAGATTTATATATTAGATAATCAACAAATACAAAGCGCCTGGTCCTCTCAACACCTGAACCAACAACTCTTGCTTCTTAACCTGAGCCGCACCCTGCAAAGCTTTAACATCTTTCACCGGGCTCTTGTTCGCTGAAATAATAATATCACCAGGACGAAGACCCGCTCTCCAACCAGCACTGCTTTCAGAGGCACCAACTACTTGCACGCCAATTACATTACCATGTGGTGGTGTTTCTTGCTCAAAGTTTCTCAGTGCAAGACCATACAAGAAGGGGTTGTTAGACTGTAGTTTTTGCTCGTGCGATTTAATATCGGTTACAACTGCACTCAGTGTCATGGGTTTGTTGTCTCTTTTAACACTAATTTTAACCGTTGATCCCACACGTAATAAACTAATAGACGTTTTAACCTGAGTCGCTTGGGTAATTTTAGTGTCATTGATATGAGTAATCACATCACCAGCTTTTAAGCCCGCTTGTTCAGCAGGTGAGTTCTCATTCACTTGTGCAACCAAAGCACCTTGAAAATCTTCAGGGTAACCCATTGAATGAGCAAGTTCTGGAGTCAAGTGTTGTACAAAGATTCCCATCAAACCGCGGTGAATTGAACCAAATTTGATTATTTGTTGCGATACGTCTTTAACCATGTTGATAGGAATCGCAAAACCAATACCGACGTTACCACCGTAAGGTGAAAGTATCGCTGTATTAATACCGATCAACTCGCCTTTAGTATTCACTAGTGCGCCACCTGAGTTCCCAGGGTTAATTGCTGCGTCAGTTTGAATAAAGTTCTCAACACCTTCAATATTCAAATCACTTCTTTTCAGTGCAGAGATAATACCGAAAGTCGCTGATTGACTGTTACCAAAACTGTTCAGACCGAAAGGGTTTCCAATAGCTACGGCGAAATCACCCACTTGCAATTTATCAGAATCGCCGAGTGTTAGAGACTTCAAGTTTTTTGCGTCGATCTTCAATACTGCAAGATCCGTTTCTCCATCGCCACCAATAAGCTTAGCTTTTAATCTACGGCCGTCCTGCAAAGTGACAGTAATTAAGTTAGCATTACGTATCACGTGATCGTTAGTGATAATTATCCCTTCTTTAGGGTCAATAATAACGCCAGAACCTATGCTCTCAAATTTACGACCTTTCTCTGGCATGACGCGAGAAGGGTTTTTTTCTTCCTCGTTACCAGCGGCTCCAGGAGGCGTTGCATCGCCTGGTAAATATCCTTGTACAGCAACGTTTACAATAGCCGGCATAATATTTTTTAGAACCGGTGCAAGGGTAGGTAAGGGCGCATCGGGACCTGCGTAGGTCGCTGATGTGACTATAAAAAATAGGGTACTTATGAGTAATTTTATAGATTTTGTCATAGTATTAATCCTCGGGTTGTTCATTAAACCAGATTAGAGTGGCTATTCTACCTGTTTGAGCAGTTCTTCGATAGGAGAAAAACTCATCATTTAGCTCAAATGTGCACAAACCGGACTGATAGACGGAGTGTACTCCCTGACTATTAAGTACAAATTCCGCAATTTTAGGTAAATTAGCCAACCACTTGCTGTTTCTAGGCTCGAAAGCAGCTGTTGATTCAGGATATTTCGCGGTGAAAGAAGTATAGACTTCTTCACCAACTTCGTAACATTGATGGCAAATAGCAGGTCCTATCCAAGCCATTAAATCCATCCCTTCATTCTGCATTTGCTGGAGTGTATTTTCAACTATTCCATTATAAAGTCCGCGCCAACCAGCATGAATCGCTGCAATTTCATTACCTTGTTTGGAGCAAATAGTAATGGGTAAGCAATCGGCAGTTAAAATAGCGAGGGGATGCTGTAGAGAACGGCTAATTGCAGCGTCCGCATTGCGATTGTTATCCATTTCCACTAAAACACATTCGGTACTATGGGTTTGATTAAGCCAGGCGGGCTCGTTAGGTAATTGTAATTGCTGTCTTAATCGGGCACGATTTTTCTCTACATGCTCAGGATTATCATCCACATGAAATGCCAAATTATTGTATTCATAGGGTGGCAGACTAAATCCTGATAGTCGTGTTGTAGTAGCAGCGCTGATGTTTTTTGGTGCCGGCCAATCGGCAAACCTAATATCCATAATGCTCGTCCAGATTTGTTAATAGCAGTTCAAAATCATCAGGTATTGGGGCTTCGAAAGTCAACTCCTCTTTCGTGACTGGATGAGCAAAACTGATTGAAACCGCATGTAAGGCTTGACGTTTGAATTGTTGCAGCGCCGTACGCAGCTCATCACTAGCGTTTAACGGTAATCGCATGCGACCAGCATACAACTGATCGCCTACTACGGGATGATTGATATGCGCAAGATGCACTCTGATCTGATGAGTGCGTCCTGTTTCAAGACTGACATCCAACAAGGTAAAATCATGGTACTGTCTATTCACTGTATAATGAGTCACCGCTTGACGACCTTGTCCGATCACCGACATTTTTAAGCGATTTTTTGGATGCCGGCCGAATCCTGTGTCGACAGTTCCACCAGCAATTACATGGCCTTGAACCAGTGTTATGTAGTTACGTTGTATATCTCGTGCCTGCATTTGGCGAATTAAAAAAGTGTGAGCCGTAAGTGTTTTAGCTACTATTAATAACCCGGTAGTATCTTTATCCAATCTATGAATAATGCCTGCTCTTGGTAAATGTTGAAGAGAAGGTGCATGATGTAGAAGGGCGTTGACCAAAGTATGCTCTCTATTGCCAGCCCCAGGGTGTACCACCAGACCTGCGGGTTTGTTGAGAACTATCACTTCATCGTCTTCAAATACGATATCAATTGGAATATCTTCCGCAGCACATTGGTTAAAGTCTGTTTCTTGTAAGACGAACTCAACTTTGATATCAATGAGGTCACCAGCAAGTGCTTTATCCTTTGGTTTGCAGTTTTTGTTATTGACCCTTGCCGCACCCGTTTTTATCCAAGTGCTGATTAGCGATCGTGAGTATTCAGGAAGCATTTGTGCAATAACTGCATCAATGCGCTGACTGTGCAGCTCGCGCGGCACAGTGAGTTGTTTTTCGATGTGTTCTATCATTAGGATGCTTGTAATTCTTTTTCTAGGAGACGTCCTCGCAAGGAGTTTGGGAGTGCCTCTGTTATATGAAGTTCGGTGAATTGACCAATTAAATGCGCTGGTCCCTCGAAATTGACCACGCGATTGCATTCAGTACGACCAGAAAGTTGTATAGCATCTCTTTTGGAGTTGCCGGTGACTAAAATTCTCTGGGTACTGCCTACCATTGATTGGCTGTATTGTGCAGCATTTAACAACAGCCGATTTTGTAGGACTTGCAAGCGTTGCTTTTTAACTTCTAAAGGAGTCTCGTCTGCTAAACTTGCGGCAGGCGTACCCGGTCTTGGACTATAAATAAAACTAAAAGAGGTATCAAAGCCAATTTCATGAACTAAATCCATAGTGTCTTGAAAGTCTTTATCTGTTTCTCCTGGAAAACCTACGATAATGTCAGTAGATAAACGAATATCAGGCCGTACTTTACGCAGTTTTCTTATCTTCGATTTAAATTCAAGGGCTGTATAGCCACGCTTCATCAAGCCTAAGATACGATCAGAGCCACTTTGAATAGGAAGGTGCAAATGATTCGCAAGCTCGGGCACTTCAGCATAGGCATTAATCAAATTATCTGAAAATGCTAATGGATGAGAAGTAGTGAATCGAATACGACCAATTCCATCAATAGCTGCTAAATAATGAATGAGCAAAGCAAGGTCAGCAATTTCACCACTTTCCATTAAACCGCGGTAGTCATTAACGTTCTGACCCAGTAAGTTAATTTCTCTAACACCCTGGGTTGCTAGTTGAAAGCATTCTGCGAGTACATCATCAAAGGGGCGGCTAATTTCTTCACCACGCGTGTACGGCACCACACAGAAACTACAATATTTGCTACAACCTTCCATAATGGAAACGAAGGCAGATGGCCCTTCAGCCCGTGGTGTTGGTAAATGGTCAAACTTTTCAATTTCTGGAAAGCTAATATCCACAACGGATTTGTTTTTTTCCAAACGCTCATTTAAAAGAGCAGGTAATCGGTGCAAGGTTTGCGGCCCAAAAACGATATCCACATAGGGCGCACGTTTAATAATTTGCGCTCCTTCCTGGCTTGCAACGCAACCGCCAACACCGATAATGACATGTGGGTTTTTAGCTTTGTATTCACGCCATTGGCCTAATTGAGAAAACACTTTTTCTTGTGCTTTTTCACGAATAGAGCAGGTATTTAACAACACAACATCGGCACCTTCAAGCGTATCTGTCTTGATAAAGCCATGTGATTCGTTTAAAACTTCGGCCATTTTAGATGAATCGTATTCGTTCATCTGGCAACCATTGGTTTTTATATATAATTTTTTTGCCATATTAATTCTACTTGTAAAAACGGGGTATTATTTCATTAATGGACACTTTGGCAATAGGTTTCTTTGATTCGCGGTAAAATAATCAACGCAATCAACATACCTATTGGCAGAAGCGCCAATGCAGTTTGATAGGCAACAAGAGGGTAAATCCTCACTGTACCAACCATTTCTCCTTGCCACATCTTATCTAGGATAAAGCCGATTAGTGGTTGAGCCAAAGCAATACCCACCATATTCATCATATTCATGAAACTTAAACCGGTTGCTACGTATTTCTTGTTACATAGCTCTTTGGCAACCGTAAATGCAGGTAAAAATCCAGCAGAGAAAATACCAAAGGCAAACAATAAGATCTCGATGAGTAGAGTTGAGTGTATCGGTGCAAAGATAAAGGCAGTTGATGTGAGCAACGCGCCAATAGCGCCGATATACATAGGTGGTTTACGTAAGCCTATGCGATTGGAGAAAATTCCCCACAATGGACTGGCAATGGCCCAACCAATGAATACCAAAGAAATGTAATTGGCGGCTGTGGCCTTGGTGATTGCCATCTTCGTCATTAAAAAGGGCACACCCCAAAGACCGCAAAATACAGGAGTAGCCATGTAGATTAGACCACCATAGGAAGCGACTAACCACAGTTGGCGATTTTTAATGAGAGTTAGAATGCTGGGCAACAAGGGTTCTTCCTCCTCTAAGGAGTGAGTATGCACAGGGGCTTTGTAATTTTTGGGCTTATCACGAGCAATTAATACCAATAACACAGACAGTATAAGACCAATACCACCCATGATAATCATGCTTTTACGCCAACCAAAGCTATCGATTAATATAGCTAAAGGTGCTTCACCTCCGATGGCTCCCAACATACCGATAGTTACCATCAAACCCGTTAAAAGGGCGAAACGTTGTGCTGGAAACCAGTTGGCTGCAAGTTTCATAGTACCAACAGCTGCAAAAGCGGATCCGAAGCCTATCATTAGTCGTGCGACGCAGGCCATGAAGAAATTATCGGTCATACCAAAGGCAATAGTGCTGACTGCACAGACTACAGTAGCGATAGTCAATAAACGATGTGGTCCGAAGTAATCCATCAATACACCACCAGGAAGCTGCATAGCGGCATAAGAGTAAAAATAAATACCCGATAAAATACCCAAGGTTTGACTAGTAACGGAAAAATCGCGCATGAGTTCATTGCTCATCACACTGGGGGATACTTGGAGTAAACACTCATAAAAGTAAAATAGACAAGCTAAGCCCCAGACCATCCAAGGCGTGAACGAGTTACTCTGTGTTTCGGGTTGGGTATTGTAATGAGCCATCTTAGTAAACATCTCCTGAAAAACCGCTAGATTTTATTTTCGCGAGTTTATTTTGGGCAAATAAAAGACAGAATATACCATATTCTAAATCAGTTATGTAGTTTTTTTGGTCACAAATTCAGACAGAACGTTAGCATACAAAATAGGAAATATCACTAGTTAATTTTTAGAAAGAAGGACAAGTTTGTCATGTGATTAAAATTATGGCTTATTTCTCATTCGGATCATCAGGTGCGTCAAGCACTACGCGTGTTCCTGTCATGCCGTCTCCTGGTACATCAACAAATTCTTCATTCAGCCAACGTGCATCCTCAATAAACATACGAACACATCCATGGCTCGCTCGATAGCCTGGTACTTCATAACTTCCGTGTAAGGCAAAACCACGGAAAAAGTGCATACAGTAGGGCATTAGCGCGCCTCCACTTTCGCCATTAGCTCGTCTTGGGAATACTGTGGAGACACATTCGATATCTTGTTTGCGAATTACACGGAAAGAACCAGTAGGGGTCGCGCAGCCACCAGCAACGTTGCACTTACCTATACCTGAGGAAATAGGTCCCCACCAAAGTAGCTCACCGTCCTGGTCATAGGCACCCCAGGCGAGTTTTTTTTGACTGACATAAATGGTTTTTTCACCACTAGGCTCTATATACCTTGGAAAGGGTGAAACGTCATAAATAGATAATCTATCTATATTTTTCGGTACCGCAATAACCATTCCGGGGCGTAAATTGATATTCATACGATTTATACGTCTAACGATATCTCGCTCTTCCACGTTTGGGAAAAGTGAGTCCCAGCTTTCATTGTTTTTAATTTTCATACAAAAATAATCCGGTGAACTGCATAAAGTTTCACCATACCGGGTTGTGCTTGCTAAGGTATAACTACTTAGAAGTAGCAAGGAGATTGAGAGAAGTATTGTTTTTATTATCTTCATGTCGCACTCAATTTAGTCTTTGTATTGTAATTGGCGGCAGCTTTAGAAATAACTTTAGAAGGGATTGTGATGATTGTTAACCCTACTTACCGCGCTCTATTCCTCAACGTACCGCGGTCCATTCCCCAACGTACCGCGGTCCATTCCCCAACGTACCGCGGCTTGACCGCGGTATCCAGGAATCTATTCAAATACGCCACATCTTAGTTGAAGTAAGATTTTTTTCTAGATATCGCGGACAAGCCGCGGTACGTAGGGTTATTGTGCATTCTCAGCTTTTGAATTAATGGCTTGCCAGGCTTGATGGACTTCAGAGAGTAATAAATTGGATTGAGCTAATAAATCTTCGTCATTGTTTATATTGGCTTTAAGCAAAATATGTTGAATATAATCATAGAGTTTCATTAAATTTTCAGCTATTAGCCCACCATGATCGTGATTTAAGCTTAATTTAAGCCCCTCGATAATACTTAACGCTTTGCCAATATGCTCACCTTTTTCTTTAATCTGATTACGTTGAATATTGCCTTGAGCCGTGGCTATGTGGCTGCGAGCCCCTTGCAGTAATAATTCAATAAGCTCATGGGGGGAAGCCGTATCAATACGTGTTTGTAATTCAATGCTTTTGTATTGATTCAAAACCTGTTGATAGGGATTTTTCATTATATTCTCTCAATTATTAAATTTTTAAGCCCGGCAATGAAGCTAGTTGCTGAGTGAGCGAATTACTAGTACCAGTTAATTGGCTTAATAAAACATCTAAGGCATTAAATTGTTTGGTATACCGTGCTTCGACACTTGCTCCCTTAGCATTAATCGATTCTTGCGTTTTGGCTAACAAGGTCACTTGTTTGTTGAGCTGATCCGTCCTTTGGTTTAAATCCCCTTTAGTACCTACATAAGTATCTAAATAGTTTTTCATTAATACCGCAAAACCATCGGATACCACTACTTTGCCGCGAGCACCAGTACTGCCTGATAAAACATTAACCGATAAACCGCTAAATTTACCACTGCCTTTGAGTGTGTAACCGTCTGTGGATGTTGCAGTCAGATCACCTATTGTCCCTGTCATACTCACGCCTGGTGTATAGGCGCTTAAAACCACATCATAGGAGCCTGCTTTTACGGTAGGGGCTACAGAATTTATACGCACATTTGCATCCGTTGTATTTGCGGATTTACCAAAAAGGACACCAATCTCATTGTAATAAGTAGAGAAGGCTTTGGTATTTTTTTCTTTGTCTCTTTCTTTAATTTCCAGCAAACCATCTTTATTTGTAGTAATCCCAAGATCGGCAAGTGATTTAATACTAGAGTTAGTATTTGACATTGGGGAGGTTGCCCATTTGCTCAAATTTAACTTTATACTTCTAAACTGAGGGTCACCCTGGTAAAGGGCACCTTTTTTGAGCTCTGAACTATAGCCGGTCAAATTGGTCAAGAGTGTCATGCTGTCATTGTATTTTTTGATAAAATCATTCACTAAATTGGTTAACTGGTCTTTATTGTCGCTAATCGTAAAGGTAAAAGTTTTACCTATTTCTGCTTTTTTAAGTGTTAAAGTTGCACCTGAGATGCCTGTTTTTAGTTCATTTGAGCTTTGGCTTAGTGATAAACCATTGATCTTCACAAGACTGTTTTGCCCTTCAACAGTTTCGGTTAAGGAGTTAACTCCCGTAGTTGGGTCATAGTTTAAGGCAGTAACCCCTCCAGAAATTTTCATCGAATAATTTTCACCAGTTTGCGAAGAGGTGATAGTTAACCGGGTACCCTGATTGTCTTCTACTATTGCGGCGCTGAGGCCTGAGCCGCTGCTGTTAATCGCATCGCGGATACCAACAAGACTTCCGCTACCTGGAGCAACGTTGATAGTAACTGGAGTGGCGTCTGCATTGGCGGTGAAAGTAGTTTTTCCAACATTGTAGGTACCAAAAGCGATAGTAATGGTGCCACTGCCAACGTTTGAAACATCTGGAATATAGCCGCTAGCTAAGCTTTGTTGTTGTGCAAGCTTCTGTACTTCTATTTGATAACTACCTTTATTCGCTTGGTTTGTCACCGTAGCAGTTAGATAATCGGGCTCTGATACGTTGTATTTCATCGTGTACATTTGGCTTAGATCTGAGAGGTTAGCAAGTGAGGTTTGTAGGCTCGATAAAGAGCTTTTAAGTTGACCTACTGCTGAGAGTTCGGTATTGACATCTTTTAATTGATTGTCATGGCGTATTTGAAGTGGAACAGTTTCCGCTCTAACATAAGCAGCTACCAGCGCTTTAACATCAAGTCCCGATCCAATGCCTGGTGATGTTATACCCATAGTATCCCTCTATAAAGTAATTGTTTAATAAGTCTATTTATTAAACGTGTTTATCTATTGAACCACTAATTATGTCATCAAGTAAACTCAACAAGTGTAAATACTCATCGCTTGGCATTTTTCGGATCACCCTGTCTGTAATTTTGTCGCTAACAATGGACTGCAGTAAACCGGTTGCATGATCGAGCGCCATTTTGGTATCTGTATCGAAAAAGCTATTGGAAGCACTGGTTTTGCTAGTTGGTGCTTTTACTTCTTCAATCGGACCTTCTAGCTCATTTTGATCTGCTTTCCCAGTTGCTTGGATTGAGTTAATATTCATAATAAACTCCTTTAAAACCCAATAAAATGCTATTGGTAAATATACAAATGAAATGCAGGGTTAGCTGCATTTCATTTGTTACATCACAACTATCTATCTAAGTAAAGAAAGCACTGATTGTGGACCACTATTAGCTTGCGCCAACATTGCAGTACCAGCTTGTTGCAGGATTTGGTTTTTAGTCATACTAGCTACTTCCGCAGCATAGTCCGCATCCTGGATTCGGCCTCTAGCAGCTGACAAGTTGTCAGATACGTTTTGTAAGTTACTGATAGTAGACTCGAAACGGTTTTGTAAAGCCCCCATATCAGCCCTTGTAGAGTTAACGCTTGATAGAGCCGCGTCAATTCTCATAATGGCACTTTGTGCGCCTTGTGCTGTGCTTACGTCTACAGTATCGATACCTAAAGAGTCTTTAGCTATTGCACTAGCAAGACCTATCGTAGCAACTGTACCACCGATGGCGATTGAGTCTGTTGCAGTCATAGTGAGATTACCACGTAGCACAGCAGCGAAGTCTCCGCCAGTTACGCCTAGACCGTCTGTACCAGCTGTAAAACCTGTACCAGATTCAGTGACAGTAATATTGCGACCATCACTAGCGGTTAAGGTCAGATCTCCACCATTAAGACTGGCAATTACACCAGTTTGGTCACTAACACCATTAATTGCATCTCTAAGATCACTGTTTGATAAAGCAGTGGCTACGTCTTCGCCGGTGAATACTGCAACACCATTGAGTGTTAAGCTATAAGTATCACCTGCTGTTCCGCCGATAGGTCCCACTGTTTGTGTACCACTAGTAGAGGCAGATACGGTAAGTCCTGCTACACCAGCATCATTGATAGCAGCTGCTTTTGCATAAGCAGAAGTAGCATCCTGGCCGTTTGCAGAACCTGTGAAACCTGCAGAAGAGTTGATTGTAGTAGCTGAACCACCACCGATTGCTATAGTAATGTCAGTTGCTGCAGCACCACTTACAGCACTACCAGTTGATGTTGCTATACCACCTATAGAAGAAGATTTTACGCTACCTATAGAGAAGGTGATAGTTTGGTTAGCATTAGCACCTACTTGGAAGCTAGCATTTGAGAAAGAACCATCTAAAATCCTTTGGCCGTTAAATTGAGTATTTAATGCAATACGGTCCATTTCACTTTTCAGTTGAGTTACCTCAGCCTGAATGGATTGACGGTCACTTGAGTTGTTAGTTGAGTTAGCAGACTGAATTGATAGCTCACGCATACGTTGCAGAAGGTTTGTAGTCTCTTGCATCGCACCCTCAGCAACTTGTGCTAATGATATACCGTCATTGGCATTTCGAACGGCTTGGTTCATACCACGTATTTGAGACGTCATACGTTCTGAAATTGCAAGACCTGCAGCATCGTCTTTCGCGCTGTTAATCCTTAAACCAGATGACAATCTTTGAATTGATTGAGCCATTGCTTTTGAAGATACATTCAAATTTCTTTGAACGGTAAGCGATGGTACGTTGGTATTGATTGCTTGAGCCATGATTGTAGTCTCCTCAGACCTGAATCCCTTACAATATTAAGTAAACTCGTTTTATTATTATGAATTTACTGTTCCCACCCTAGTTATCGGTTTTCCCTGAGAAAACTTTAGCCATTTGAGCGATTTTTTTCTAATTTAAGCTAAACAGATGAGGATTTAGTAATCTCTTTTTTATGTGTATAATGAAAATTGTTTCTATATAAAGGTTCTGATTAATGAGCTGGTTTAAAAAATTATTACCCTCGAGGATTCGTACTGAAACCACACAAAAGAAGGGTGTACCTGAAGGTTTGTGGGTGAAATGTACCGGTTGTAATGAAGTACTTTACAGTACTGAATTAGCCAAAAACTTCATGGTTTGTCCTTCTTGTAACTTTCATCATCGCATTTCTGCACGCGTTAGAATCGCGCAGTTTCTCGATGAAATGGGGCAAGAAGAGATAGCTGCGCACATGGAGCCTCAAGATCGTTTGAAGTTTCGTGACTCAAAAAAATACAAAGATCGTATCACTCAAGCTCAAAAGGCTACTGGTGAAAAAGAAGCCCTTATTGTAGTAAAGGGAACGCTAGCCAAGCTTCCAGTGGTTGTGAGTTCCTTTGAGTTTAATTTCATGGGCGGTTCAATGGGCGCTACAGTTGGGCAAAAGTTTGTACGCGCTATTGAAGTGGCTACAGCAGAAAAAAGAGCTTATATCTGTTTTACCGCTAGTGGTGGAGCCCGTATGCAGGAAGGGTTATTTTCACTAATGCAGATGGCAAAAACTTCTGCAGCTCTGGCTAAGTTTGCTGAGATTGGTCTACCTTTTATTGTTGTTCTTACCGATCCCACCATGGGTGGTGTTTCTGCAAGTTTTGCTAGTTTAGGGGATGTGATAATAGCTGAGCCTAATGCGCTGATTGGCTTTGCAGGGCCTCGTGTTATTGAGCAAACAGTAAGACAAACTTTGCCAGAAGGCTTTCAAAAGAGTGAATTCCTACTTGAACATGGCCATATTGATATGATAGTTGAGCGAAAAAATCTCCGTGGCACGGTGGCAGAACTAGTGGCAAAGTTAACCCGTCGCGAAGTGGAGACTAGTTTTGTACAAACTATGGAGTGATTGGGACTTAAATCAATGGCTTAGCTATCTTGAAAATAGAAATACACAAGAAATCCAGCTGGGTTTAACAAGAATTACAGCCATTGCTCAAAAACTGTCGCTACTAACCACGCCTGCAAAAGTAATTACTGTTACCGGCACCAATGGTAAAGGCTCCACTGTCAGTGCTCTGGAATCTATCTATCATACAGCAGGGTATGTTGTGGGATCGTATACTTCACCGCATTTGCTAACTTTTAATGAGCGGATTCGTGTCAATTGTAAGCCCGTATCCGACTCAGCAATTTGCGCGGCATTCGCAGCTATAGAGGATGCGCGTGAGGAGACTGTTTTAACCTATTTCGAAACGGCTACTCTCGCGGCCTTGTGGCATTTTAAACAACTGAATCTAGATCTTATTATCATGGAGGTAGGAATAGGTGGGCGTTTGGATGCAACTAATATAATAGATTCAGATTTGGCTATTGTTACCACGGTAGATTTTGACCACCAGGATTATTTAGGCAATACCTTAGAGGCTATAGGCTATGAAAAGGCAGGAATAATGCGTCAGGGCAAGCCTATAGTCTATGCAGATTCTAATCCTCCACTAAGTATTCTTACGCAAGCTGCAAAACTTAGTGCTCCTAGTTATCTTTATGGTAGGGATTATTCAATAAATGAAAATCTTGATGGTTGGCAGTTACATTACGCTGATAAAAGCTATTCTTTGCCAATCCCCAAGATTCAATTGAAATCAGCTGCAGCAGCGCTTATGGCCAGTTTTCTCTTAAATGATTATTTACCCATAAATGCAGAATTACTTCCTAAAGCTATAGGGTCTATCTTTTTGGCAGGTCGTTTGCAATTATTTCCTGGTCCTGTCGATCTATTATTCGATGTTTCACACAATCCGCAGTCTGCCACACTTTTGGGTAAAACCTTAAAGTCCATGAAGAGGAAAACCGCAATCCATGCAGTATTTTCTGCTTTAAAGGATAAAGATATAGTGGGATTAATAAATCCCCTGAGGGATTGTGTTGATCATTGGTATCCTGCAGAATTACATACAAAGCGGGCTGCAAGTAAAACGATTTTACTAACAAAATTCAGAGAAGCTGACCTTTTTGCAGAAATTTGTTATAATACCCCGTTAACTGCGTTTGACGCTGCCTTAAAAAAGGCCAAAACAGGTGACTTGATAGTAGTATTTGGGTCATTTTTCACGGTCAGCCAAGTGATGGCTGCTCAAAATATGCTCTTGAACTAGTTTGGAGAATCTATGAAATTTGTAATGGATGAGAAACTAAAGCACCGCTTAATAGGTCTAGCCGTTATTATCTCCTTAGGCGCAATTTTTGCTCCTGCTGTTCTGAGAAAATCTAGTCAACATGTCGAAAATAATTTTAGTGTCAGCGTTAAGTTGCCACCTAAGCCAGCTGAGCCTAATGTTTCAGTAACTGACGAAAAAGACATGTTCAAAACTATCAAAGTTGCGCGAGTAGCTATTCCATCAGTGTCTGGTGAAAAACAGTTACCTGAGTTGGTTAGAGCCGAGTCAATCAATCCTAATGAACAACAAGTTGCAGTAAATCAACCAGTTGCAGAAAGCAAATTAGAGCCTATCAAATTAGCCATTAATGAATCAGCGAAAGCTTCTGTACATAAAGCAATTATGGTTGCAGCAAACAAACCCAAAACTGCGAATAAACCAGTTGCGCTTGCAAAAGCTGTCGTCACAACACATGCAAAAGCAGTGATTAAGCCAAGAGCTGTTGTGCAAGTAGCTAAAACGTCTGCAAAACCACAGGTCAAAAGAGATTTGTTTGCAGTACAACTAGCTTCTTTTTCACAAGTAAGCAATGCTCAGGCTCTAGTAGGGCGTCTAAAAGCTAAGGGATATAGAGCAAGTTATGCTAGAACAATCCACAATGGTGTGCCTATTTATAAAGTATTTGCCGGACTTTCACCGGTTAAAAATGATGTTTTAAAACTAAAAACCCAGATCGCAGCTTCCATGCAGTTGAATGGCTTTGTTGTGAACACAGGAGTTAGTTAGTCATGTTATTGCAATGGGTTGATATTGCCATTATCGGGGTTATAGGCCTGTCTTTATTGACAGGATTATTCCGTGGTTTTGTTAAAGAGCTTGTTGCTTTATGTGTTTGGATCTTAGCAATCTGGTTGGGTTATCATTATTCCGAAAGCCTTGACCCTTGGTTACAATCCTACATACAAGATAAATCTGCACGAACGGCGATAGCCTTTATGATTATTCTTTTTGCCACCTTATTGGCTGGAGGAATAGTAAATGCGACTTTGAGCTTCATCCTAAAGCGAGCTGGTTTGAGTGGTACAGATCGAACTTTAGGCATGGTTTTTGGCTTTGTGCGGGGGGTTTTCATTGTTGCGCTGCTGATGGTGGCAGTCAAAATGACCTCTTTACCTTATGAAGAGTTTGCGCATGAATCTAAGTTTTACGCACGCTTTGACCCACTGGTGGCTATGCTTTATGGTCATGTTCCTGATTTTATTAAGCAAGTTAAAACAGTGGATAAAACTGAAAGTATTATTGATACAGTTCCCACTTCCTAATCCAGTCAAACACTGGTTTAGGAAGTAGGTCTGCCACATCTATCCCTTCTTTAATTTTCTCCCTTATAGCGGTTGAAGATATTGCATAATTTCCTGCATCAAAAAACATAATGGCTCCAGCATTGCTTTTTAATAGCGAACCTTTGTCCTTTACTTCAACCTTTTTAAGCAGTGTAGTGAGAGCTTCTGGAAGGGGCGTTGTAGAATAGTGTTCTCTATTGATAATAAGTAAATTGGCCAGCCCTAGAAGCTGATCCCAATGATGCCACATAGGAAGGGAGATAAATGCGTCATAGCCCATTATTAGGGTGATAGCAGTGTCGGGTTGCTCGGCCTTGAAACTTTTGAGTGTTTCAACCGTAAAAGAGGGGGTATCCCGTTCTATTTCTCTTAAGTCTATTTGTGTATTGCTCAGCTCTTGTGTTGCCAGATTTAATAAGGCCAGCCTTTGTTCAATAGAACCAGTAGTTGCCGGCTTCAAGGTTGGAATTTTACAGGGTACGAAGTAATAGCAATCAAATTGAAAGCTTTCCTGTATGGCTTTACTCGTTCGAATATGTCCATTATGCACTGGGTCAAAAGTTCCACCAAAAATAGCTATATGACGCATGCGTCACCTACCAACTGTCCTAAGCAGAGTGAGAGAGCTAAATTCTCTAACGAATTCCAAACAAAGACATTTAAACTGGATTTGATCTGTTCATCTATCGATTGGCAATAGTGCAGCAGAGCTTGTAATACTTGATTGCTTAAGCGTTTAGAACTTAATTGATATAGGTTAGTGCGCTGCGGCCATATTTTAAGTTGGCTGGTTGCAGTTTTGAAATCAATTCTTTGTTGATTGAGATGATTTAACTGTAAATGGACCCTTACCTCCTGGGTTAGCATCCATAAAACTAAGGTGGGTTCAGTCTTATTATTTGCGGACTGTCTTAGAATTTGAACAGCCTTATCTGACTGTCCTAACAAACAGGCATCTACAAGCTCGTAAAGAGAATGTTCGCATTGATCCGATAAGTGCTCAAGAGCTTGTTTGGTATCAATGAGGATCGTAGCCTGATTGCTTAGTGCAATTTTTTCTATAACTTGCGCGCAGGCGAGCATATTGCCTTGAGTATAATGATGAATCAAGTCAGGTACTTGGGGAGTGAAAGTAATAGCATTCTTTTTTAATTGCGTAGAAATCCAATTTTTCATGGCATCTGCTCGCAAAGGGTAAGAAATAACCATAATTGTTTGATCTAAGCTAGAAAGCCATAGTACTTGTTTCGCAGGCACGTTGGGTGCACGAATTATAATACAGCATCGAGAATTCACATTCTTAAGATACTCGAGCAGCATTTTTTTTCCAGCTGCATCGATGGATTTTTTATCTGTGTACACATTGAGTAGAACGTTTTCAGTAAACAAGGAATAGCTATTGGCTTCTTCACTTAGGGTATTCCAGTCTTCAGGAGCTTGTATGTTAAGTATTCTCTCGTCGTATTCTGCAGTTTTTTTAATGCTTGATTTAATGGTCGTTAATGCGTCATCGATCAGATAAATGTCTTGTCCGATAAGTAGGTAAAGAGGTGCAATTTTCTTTTGCAACTGTTGTGCCAGTGCTTGGTGATTGATCTGCATGTTTGTTGACCTATTTATGGCTCAGTCGATTGATGATTTGAACCACGGCGTCCTGCCTCATTTCATTGATAATAATGGCTTCTTCTTCATTAGAACCTAGTATTCTATCATTATTAATGGTCAGTTGCCTGGTCACAAGCACTTCGCGTTGGGCTTTGATAATTTGTCCTTGGCGAGTTTGCAACATAAAACCTACTGCTAAACTCAGTTGGTATTGTCTTGGATTGGTGCTGGCACCGACATTGAGAATTTTTTGCTGATAAATGACATGATCAATGATTAGCCAGTATTTAGCTAAAGCAGGATCAGGATTAATAAAAACTTTGTATCCTTCTAATTGGGTCTTCAGTAAGCTTATTAACTCTTGATTAGTCCCATCTTTGCTGTAGACAGAGACATTAGCTAACCACACAGGGACATCAACCATCCCGCGTAAATGAAAGCCACATGCCGTTAAGCACAGGGCTAAAATTAGCGGGATGAAGAGTCTTTTCATTAGCTGGCGACCAGATTAATTAAATGCCGGTGCGCAACTACTATGGCTTTTTTGACTGATTTTCCAACTAGAAAATCTTTGGCTTCTTCTTGTGCTGTCTTGATAAGGTCTTCTTCAGAAGTTTCTACATCTGCGGTAAACTGTGCTCTAAGTTTACCATTCACTTGGACCACAAAATCGACTTCATCAGTTTTTAATGCACTCTTGTCGACTTTAGGCCATGGTGCATCAATAATCGCTTTATCAAAGCCTAATTGTTGCCAGAGGTGGTGGCAGATATGCGGTGTAATAGGCGCTAATAACCGCAATAGAATACTAAAGCTTCCATGAATGAAGTACTTGTCTTCGTCGGTTTCAATGGTATAGCTTGATATCTCATTGAAAAGCTTCATGCAGCCAGATACTACAGTATTAAATTGGTTGCGTTCATAGTCATGTGTGGCCTGAGCGAGTATTTGATGCACAGTATGACGTGCTTTTTTTAGTCGGTTGTCCACTTCTTGCCAATCAACTACCCCATTACCGCCGAGAATACTATCATTCACGTCGATTAGCATAGTTTGGTTTTGTTGTGCAAAAACCCATACACGTTTAAGGAATCTGTGCGCTCCTTCAACTGCTGTATCTGACCATTCCAAGGATTGATCTGGTGGTGCAGCAAACATGACAAATAGGCGCGCGGTATCAGCCCCATAAGTTTCGATAAGATGGTTAGGATCTACCACATTACCAACAGATTTGGACATTTTATGCCCATCTTTTAAAACCATACCTTGTGTTAATAAGGCTTTGAAGGGTTCATCAGAATTGACCAAACCTTCATCACGCATTAACTTATGGAAAAAGCGAGCATACAGCAGATGCATCACGGCATGTTCAATCCCACCTATGTATTGATCAACAGGCGTCCAATATTTTGCCCTATCATCAAGCATAGCATTTTCTTGGCCTTTGCATGCAAAACGTGCGTAGTACCATGAGGATTCGACAAAAGTATCAAAAGTATCGGTTTCTCTGCTAGCATCTTGGCCGCATTTCGGGCAGGAGACATTGACAAAGTCAGGGCATTGAGCAAGAGGTGAACCTGCACCAGTAAACTCAACTTTTTCAGGTAAAGTAACCGGTAGATCTTGTTCAGGGACTGGGACAATACCACAATTATCACATAAAATCATAGGGATAGGAGTTCCCCAGTATCTTTGCCGTGATACACCCCAATCTCTCAGGCGATAGTTGATGGTGGCTTTCCCAGCCTCTTCCTTCACTAAAAACTCAGTAATGGCTTCCATCGCTTTTGTAGAGTGGAGGTTATCGAATTGGGCTGAGTTAAAAAGGATTCCTTCTCCTGTATATGCAGCTTTACTGAGATCAGCATTTTGACCATCTTCAGGTTTAATGACTTCAACGATGGGCAAATTGTATTTATGGGCAAACTCCCAATCACGTTGATCATGCGCGGGTACCGACATTACGGCACCAGAACCATATTGCATTAGTACAAAGTTGGCAACCCAGATAGGTATTTCTTTGCCAGTGACTGGGTGTATGGCATGCATTCCTGTGGCAATACCACGTTTTTCCATTGTAGCTAGCTCAGCTTCGGCCATTTTAGTGCCTTGGCAGCTATCAAGAAAAGCTTTAACTTCGTTACTGTGTAACCCAGCTTCTTTAGCAATAGGATGATCGGTCGCAACCGCCAAATAGGTTGCACCCATCAGTGTGTCAGGGCGAGTGGTGTAGATTTTTAGACGTTTATGGTAGTTCGCAACATTGAAATAGATTTCGGTTCCAGCGGAGCGTCCTATCCAGTTTCTTTGCATTTGTTTGACCTGTGCTGGCCACTCGTCTAACTCATCAAGTGAGTGAAGTAGTTCGTCAGCATAGGAGGTTATTTTTATAAACCATTGAGAAATTTCTTTTCGTTCTACTAGTGCACCGGATCGCCAGCCGCGGCCATCAACAACTTGCTCATTAGCTAGAACGGTTTGATCTACAGGGTCCCAATTGACTACTGCATTTTTTTTATAAACTAGGCCTTTTTCGAATAAGCGTATAAAAAACCACTGCTCCCAACGGTAATATTCAGGCTCACAAGTAGTAATTTCACGACGCCAATCATAGGCGTTTCCAAGTCGTAAAAATTGCTCTTTCATTGCGGCAATGTTTTTTCTTGTCCACTCAGCGGGTGGTATGCCGTTTTTTATCGCCGCATTCTCTGCAGGCAAGCCGAACGCATCCCAGCCTATCGGTTGTAAAACATTTTTACCTAGGGCGCGCTGGTAGCGGGAAATTACGTCACCGAGGGTATAGTTTCTAACATGTCCCATGTGGAGAGTTCCACTGGGGTATGGAAACATCGACAAACAATAAAATTTTTCTTTATTTAAGTCTTCTGTGACATTAAATGACTGTTTTTTATGCCAATATTGTTGAGCTTGTTCCTCAACTTCTTGCGGTATATAGGTGTTATCCATAGTCGAATTTATCACGTTACTGTAAATCGCTTAGGATAACTCCTCTTGTCCTCGCCAGCAATAGAATATTACTAGCTTACACGGCGAAAACGCATTAATAGTATAAAAATAAGATAAAGTGAGCAAATAATTAGGCAAGGTTTGTCACCCCAAATTATCCATGGGGTAGTTCCTTCTGCTGGGTAGATTTGGCTTTGTAAAGTTCCAGCACTAAAAGCAGGTAGACTTTCTACTATTTCACCTGATTCATTGATGACAGAAGATAAGCCGTCATTGTTGACAGTAACTTGGTATCTACCAGTTAGTAATGACAGCATTTGTGACATCTGTTGCTGTTGAAAACTAGCTAGTGATTTTCCGAACCAGCCATTATCGCTGATAGAAACAATCCACTGTGCTTGAGGCATTTGTTGCCGTAGAACTAGGGGGTATGCGATTTCGTAACAAATTAAAGTTGCAATTGGATAGTTAAATATTTTGATAAGCGGTTGGTTTAGTTCACCAGGAGAGATAACTGGCATTGGTAAACCTAGCATTTTATTCAGGGAAACAAAGGGTTTTGGTATGTATTCACCGAAGGGTACTAACTCGTATTTGATATGTTGTCCGTTTGCATGTCCCATTGTGATCACTTCATTGAAAAAAAACTTTTCAGTATCGTCAGTAGGCTGAATAATGCCCAAAATTAACGCGCTGTTTGCTTTGAGAAGCTTGGAATTTAATTTAACGAGGTAATCGTCTAGGTAACTTGCTGGTATCGGAATTGCGGATTCAGGCCAAATAATTAATTTTTTCCCTAATAGTTTATCAGTCGCTTGATCATAATATTTGAGTAAATCCCAAAATAGGTGCTCATTCCATTTATTGCGCATAGAAAGATTGGCTTGAACGCCTGCAATAGTGATAGGTTCTTCCTTTACAGTAGTCCACTTAATATTTTTGAAAACGGAAGGGGTGATGATAAGGAGAACGAAAGCGATTAAAAAATAATTACGTTTTATGCTTTTCTCGAGGAAAGCATAGGTTAATAAGGTTGCAGCAAGTGCGCAGCAAAAACTTAAGCCATAAGGACCTATAATAGGAGCCAGATTTCGTAACGGTGTATCAATTTGCGAATGACCAATGAGTAACCATGGAAACCCAGTCATAATATTGGCGCGTACAAACTCGCAAAGACACCAAAGAACACTAAATGTACCTAAGTTAAGTAGTCGATTATCATTCTTTTTAAGGAAAGAGAACAATGCAGATGTAAGTGCTGGGTAGAGAGACATGAACATAACAAAACCAAGCGTCGCGAGACCTGCAAAAAAGTAATTTAACTGCCCATAATCATGAATACTATTGATAACCCAGCTGACTCCAAGGCCAAAGTACCCCATGCCATACGCGAAGCCTAAAAAAAAGCTTTGTTTAAGTTGGGTTTTAATCAGCGTATTAAAAAGGCATGCCAGACTTATAATCGTGAACCCAGGAAGATGAAACGGAGCGAATCCCAAAACACCTAAACTTCCAGCGAGAAACATATAAAGATATTGTGAAAACTTTACTTCACTAACAGAAGAAAGATCTAGGGCTTGGTTAAAAGCGATTGGTTTCATGAATTCACTGGAAAGATAAAAGAATCAAGATAAATGACTGAAGGTAATAGGTCAAGAACTACTACCCAATAATCAAATTTTTGTGTAGCATTGACACGTTTTGCAACGGAGAGGGATTGTATGTATAACGTAATGATTACTGGAGCTGGAAAAATAGGTAGCCTTATAGCTTGTTTATTAGCTGATAGCGGTTCCTATCAAGTACACCTTGCGGATGTAGAGTTTAACGGATCAGATGCAGTGCGTTTGTTAGAAGCATTGCCTGGAATTAAAACGGTTGCTTTGGATGTTAAAGATCAACAGTCCACTCAATCTTATCTTGAAAAACACAATATTATTGCTGTCATTTCAAGCCTACCTTATTTTTTGAATACCTATGTTGCAAATGCGGCGAAAGCAGCAAAAGCACATTACTTCGATTTAACAGAAGACACTTCAGTCACTGACGCAGTTAAGGCTATAGCTTTAAATGCTGAAACTGCCTTTGTACCTCAGTGCGGTCTAGCACCCGGCTTTATCAGTATTGCTGCAAATAGTTTAATGCAAGAGTTTGAGCAATGTTTTCACGCAAAATTAAGAGTAGGAGCGCTTCCCCAAAGAGCAAACAATGCCTTACATTATTCGTTAACCTGGTCAACTGATGGGGTAATCAATGAATATGGTAATCCTTGTTTTGGTGTTGAAGGAGGCAAAAATGTCACTATGGCACCACTCGAAGGGCTAGAGGCAATACAAATCGATGGCTGTGAATATGAAGCCTTCAATACCTCTGGTGGTCTTGGCAGTTTGGCTGACCTGTATATTGGTAAAGTTCAAACTATGAATTATAAAACAATGCGCTATCCAGGGCATTGCGAAAAAATGCGTTTGCTCATGAACGATTTACGTTTAAACGAAGATCGTGCCACATTGAAACGTATTCTCGAAAATGCAATACCCAAAACCTATCAAGATATCGTTATTGTCTATGTAACCGTAGAGGGTATGAAACAAGGCGAATTAACTGAGAAGAGTTATGTGAAAAAAATCTACCCTGCAACTATCAGTGGTTTAGAATGGTCTGCAATTCAAGTCAGTACGGCAGCTGGTGTTTGTGCTGTTGTAGATTTGGTTCTCGGACAAGAAAATGAATTCAAGGGCCTGATTTTACAGGAAAAATTTAAGTTGGCTGACGTGTTGGCAAATCGATTTGGCCAATATTACGCTTAGGAGACTTTATGGAATTACTACAGCGTTTAAAAATTGAAATGCTCAACCCTGGTGCCTTTAGTGGCCAGGGTTGGCAGAGCGAAAAACAGCAAGCGACTTTGGCATCCTTTAACCCGACTAATAACGAGAAACTTGCAGAAATTGCCACGTGCTCCATGGCAGATTACGAGCAGGTTATGACGCGTGCCCAAGCCGCAGCCCAAGTATGGAAAAAGGTGCCTGCTCCCAAACGGGGTGAAATTATTCGCCAGATCGGTCAAGCACTTAGAGAACATAAAGACAGTTTAGGTAGTCTTGTTTCGCTTGAGATGGGTAAATCCAAGCAAGAAGGCGATGGGGAAGTACAAGAGATGATTGATATTGCTGATTTTGCAGTAGGTCAATCACGTATGCTGTATGGTAATTCTATGCATTCAGAGCGTCCTTATCATAGAATGTATGAGCAATGGCATCCTTATGGGATTATTGGGGTTATCTCTGCTTTTAATTTTCCGGTTGCTGTCTGGGCTTGGAATGCATTTTTGGCCGCAATTTGCGGTAATGTCACTATTTGGAAACCTTCTGCTAAGACACCACTTTGTGCAGTAGCAGTTCAGCATATCTGCAATCAAGTTTTACGTACTAATGATTGTCCTGAAATATTTAGTCTCATAATACCAACTGACCATGATGTAGTTGAAGCCATGGTTAATGATACGCGTATCCCACTAATTTCATTTACTGGATCGACAGCAGTAGGTAAATTGGTTTCAGCAAAGGTTGGGGCAAGATTAGGAAAAACCATTCTTGAATTAGGCGGTAACAATGCCATTATTTTGGATGAATCAGCTGATCTTCGTTTAGCCATTCCAGGTATTGTTTTTGGTGCTGTAGGAACTGCTGGGCAACGGTGCACTTCAACGCGTAGACTTTTTGTCCACGAGTCTCAATACAAAGAATTAATTAAAAAACTGCAAAATGCCTATGAGCAAATTACAATAGGCGATCCCCTTGATACTGCTAATTTAATGGGGCCTTTAATCGATGAACAAGCTGTGGATCAATTCAATAAGGCAATTGAGCGTATTAAAGAAGCGGGTGGTCAAATAGTTGCTGGTGGTGAATCTATAAAACGCGCTGGATATTTTGTACAACCAACTTTGGTCTGCGATGTAAAAAATGAGTGGGATGTCGTCCAAGAAGAAACTTTTGCCCCCATTCTTTATGTCATGTCCTATAAAACAATTGATGAGGCCATTGCGTTGCAAAATGGTGTGCCACAAGGGTTATCTTCTGCGTTATTTACGCAAAACCTAAAAAACGCTGAGCGATTTTTAAGTGCTTGGGGTAGTGATTGTGGTATTGCTAATATTAATATCGGTACTTCGGGTGCGGAAATTGGAGGTGCTTTTGGCGGTGAAAAGGAAACTGGAGGTGGTCGTGAGTCTGGTTCTGATTCCTGGAAAGCTTACATGCGTCGTCAGACGAATACTATCAACTGGGGTGATGAACTACCTTTAGCACAAGGTATTCGATTTAATTTGTCTTAACCATGATTACTGAGGAAAGAATAATGCAAGAACCATTTTTCATAAAGAAAGTGGCGGTTCTCGGCGCAGGTGTAATGGGTGCCCAAATTGCTGCGCAATGTATCAATGCGGGCATTGAAACACTACTCTTTGATTTAGCTGCTAAAGAAGGTGCACCTAACTCATTGATAGATAAAGCAATTGCTAATTTAGGTAAACTAAAACCTGCACCCTTAGGAACTCCACAGGCAGCTTCTTTATTACAGGCTCGCAATTATGAAAAAAATCTTGCAGATTTGTCCTCCTGTGATCTTATTATTGAAGCTATAGCAGAGCGATTAGATTGGAAAGAGGCGCTGTACGCAAAAATTGCTCCTCATGTAACACCGAAGAGTATTTTAGTCTCTAATACCTCCGGTTTGAGCATTAATGCCTTAGCTGCTGTATTGCCCAAGGCATTGCAGACTAATTTTTGTGGCGTGCATTTTTTCAATCCACCTCGCTATATGCATCTTGCAGAATTAATTCCCGCTAAGAGTACTTCGGATGAGCTACTAAATCAGCTGGAAACTTGGTTGACTAGCCATTTAGGCAAGGGTGTTATCCGCGCCAAAGATACACCCAATTTTATTGCCAACAGAGTCGGTGTTTTTTCCTTATTAGCAACAGTACATCATGCCACAGAAATGGGCATAGGTTTGGATGAAGTAGATGCTCTAACTGGGCCATTATTAGGTCGACCGAAGTCAGCTACTTTCCGTACTATGGATGTTGTGGGACTTGATACCATGGCTCATGTAGTAAACACTATGCAAGAACAATTAAAAGAAGATCCCTGGCATGCTTATTTTAAGCTACCTGAATGGTTAAATGGGATGATTAAAGAAGGACATCTGGGACAAAAAACAGGGCAGGGTATCTATCGTAAAAATGGTAAATCTATCGAAGTCTATGATCTGAAATCAAAAAGTTATAGACCTTCACAAACGGTGGTCCATGATGAAGTTAAAGCTATCATGAAAACTGTTGATCCTGTTGCACGCATGCAGCATCTGATGACCTCAACAAATATACAGGCACAATTTTTAGCAGCTTGTTTTAGAGACCTATTCCATTACTGTGCCTATCACCAGGTGGACATAGCTAATAATGTTAGAGATGTCGACTTAGCTATACGCTGGGGTTTTGGATGGATGCAGGGACCTTACGAAACCTGGCAATTAGCAGGTCTTGAGCCAGTTACTCAATTTATTGACCAAGCAATTAAAACTAAACAGGCGATGAGCTCTGTGAGTTTACCTTCTTGGTTAGCTGAGATCCCCGTTTTTTATAAAGACGGTGCAGCTTATGCCCCTCAAGATAAAGCCTATGAAGCAAGTAGCCAATTACCTGTCTACAGTAAACAGTTTTTTCCAGACAAAGTTGTTACTGAAAAAACCTTTGCCACTGCATTAATTTATGAAAATGAAGGTCTGCGTCTAAGTTATTTACAAGACGATATCGCAATTCTTAGTTTTAAATCCAAGGCAAACACCATTGGTCAAGAAGTTTTGGATGGCATGCAGTCAGCTTTAGAAGTTGCTGAGAAACAATGCAAAGGTTTAATTGTGTATCAACAGGATGCCACCAATTTCAGCTCTGGTGCTGATCTACGAGGTATTTTTTCACTAATCCAGGCCAACAAAATGCAGGCTTTGGATGACATGATTAGGCAATTTCAGCAAATACTCATGCGATTCAAATACAGTGTCATTCCTACAGTTGCTGCAGTAAGAGGGCGCGCGCTTGGGGGAGGCTGTGAATTACTCTTGCAGTGTAATTCTATAGTTGCAGCTTTTGAGGCTTATCCTGGCTTAGTAGAAGTTGGAGTCGGGGTAATTCCTGCTGGTGGTGGATCGAAAGAAATGGCATTGCGCGCAGCATCGCAGGGGCAAGCGGCCGATCTAATGGGTTTTTTACAAAATTATTTCCAACAAATAGCAATGGCCCAAGTTGCTGGCAGTGCAGCTGAGGCACAACAAATGGGATACTTACGTAGTACCGATACCTTTGTCATGCATGCCGATGAAGTACTATATGCCGCTGTTGCCAAAATTAATGCATTACAGGCTGCCAATTTCTTGCCGCCTATACCCACGCAATTCAAAGTTGCAGGTATTGAAGGTCACGCAAGATTACAAGCTGGATTAGTCAATTGGTTGGAAGGTGGTTTTATGTCTAAACATGATTATTTTCTGACTAATGAATTGGCAAATGTATTATGCGGCGGCGATCTAAATCAAGGTACGCTGGTCAATGAACAATATATGCTGGAATTGGAACGCGCTGCATTTTTAAAGCTTGCAGCAACCCCCGAAACGCAAGCGCGGATTAGTCATATCCTAGAAACTGGGAAACCACTTCGCAATTAAGGAACAAATCCGTAAGGAGAATTAAAGATGTCAAATGTGTATATAGTCGATGTATTACGAACTCCAGTTGGGAAAGCACCTCGCGGTGTTTTTAAGCATACGCTGCCTGACGATTTATTAGCGCACACTATTAAAAGCGTTGTTAATCGTAATCAATCTGTTGACTGGCAAGAAATAGGTGATGTCATCATTGGTTGTGCTATGCCTGAAGCTGAGCAAGGCATGAATGTGGCTCGTATAGCGGCATTACTAGCTGATCTGCCACAATCAGTGCCCGCAATGACTTTAAATAGATTTTGCTCTTCCGGAGTACAGAGTATTGCTACTGCTGCTGAATCAATTCGTACTGGGGATATACACCTAGCTTTTGCGGGTGGTGTTGAGAGTATGTCTATGGTTCCTTTAGGTGGTAATAAATACACTGCAAATCCAGTAATTTTTAATAACGAAGACATAGCCATTGCTTACGGAATGGGAATTACAGCAGAAAATGTTGCAAAGCAGTGGGGTATAACACGCGAACAACAAGATGAGTTTGCTACAGCTAGCCATAAAAAAGCGATTACGGCACAGACCAATGGTGATTTTAAGGCTGAAATTAGTCCAATAGAAATTACCGTTAGAAGGGCTGATCTAGATGAAGGAACTGTAGTTGTCCAAAACAAACTAATAAGTGATGATGAAGGCCCAAGAGCAGATACCTCTTATGAGGCAATAGCTAAATTGAAACCAGTCTTCGCAGCACGAGGCACAGTTACTGCAGGCAATAGTTCACAAACCAGTGATGGAGCTGGTGTTGCACTATTAGCTAGTGAAGAAGCGTTGAAAAAATACAATTTAAAGCCAATGGGGCGCTTGTTAAGCTTCGCCGTTGCTGGTGTTCCTCCTGAAATTATGGGCATTGGTCCGATAAAAGCGATTCCAATTGCCTTAAAACGAGCTGGAATTACGATGGAGCAGTTAGATTGGATCGAACTCAACGAAGCGTTTGCAGCACAAGCTTTGGCAGTTATTAAAGAATTGAATTTACCAATGGATAAAGTAAACCCCTTGGGCGGTGCTATTGCCCTAGGACATCCACTGGGTGCAACCGGTACAATCAGAACAGCAACATTATTGCACGGATTACGGCGAACTGGTGGCCGTTACGGTATGGTAACCATGTGTATAGGCACCGGCATGGGGGCCGCAGCTATATTTGAAGCCTTATAATAAAAAAATGTAAAGTCCAATCTAGCAAAACAGTTTGGTTGCCCAAATACTTGCTTTGTTGATTCTATATTCTACTATTTAAGTAAGGAAATAGAATTGGGGAAGCTATGCGTGCGATCATTCTGGCGACAATACTTCTGGCTAACACAGCATTTGCAGACGAATTAGTAGGATTCGCTGCATTTGAAAATGGGGACTACACCACAGCCTATCCCCATTTGATGAGTGCTGCAACTGCTGGTAATGATGAAGCTATGTATTTGTTAGGCAGAATGTATCAGTACGGTTATGGCGTCCAAGAGAATTTCGAAGAAGCACGCAATTGGTATCAAAAATCGGCAGATAAAAACAATGCCTTATCCGAGTTAAGTCTCGGTTTTATGTATGATTCAGGTAAGGGAGTTAAACAAAACTACTCCGAAGCCTTCAAATGGTATTTAAAAGCTGCAGAGCAGGGCAACAGTTTAGCGCAAAGGAATGTAGGGTTAATGTATGCATCCGGCGATGGTGTGCCTGCTAGTGAAGTTAATGCTTTCGATTGGTTCAGAAAGTCTGCGGAACAAGGCTACAGCAAAGCGCAAGTGAATCTTGGTTATCAATACATGACCGGTAAGGGTGCTCCGAAAGATGTAAATAAAGCTTTGGAATGGTATCAAAAAGCTGCCGAGCAGGGTGATGAAAAAGGAGAGTACAGTTTAGCGCTACTGTATACCGGTGAACAAGATGGAGTTGCAGCTGATGATAAAGCTGCGTTCTATTGGTTCACACAGGCTGCTAATCAAGGCCATGTCAATGCGCAAACCTATTTAGGGTATTATTACTTAAAAGGCTATGGTGTTGATGCTGACCCACGAAAAGCCGCATATTGGTATCAAACAGCAGCAGATAAAGGCCAACCAGAAGCCCAAGCACAAATCGGACAATTACTTTTAACAGGTACAGGTGTGGATAAAGATTACCAACAAGCTGCTTATTGGTTCGGTAAATCCGCTATCCAAGGTAATACCATGGGACAAGCAAAGCTTGGATATATGTATATGGCAGGACTCGGAGTACAACTTAACTTAGTTAAGGCCTATGCATGGCTCAAAATTGCAGCAGGCAATAAGAACGAAGAGGCTGCGAAAGAGGTAAAAACCTTATCAACTAGATTGTCTGAACAAGACAAACAAGAAGCTGAAAAATTAATTAAAGAAATGGGCCCCTTGGAAAGCAAGGGTGATTTTGCTGATTAATGCTAAAGTACAGCCATACACTCAAAACCCATTAATGCTCTGACGCACTAATTGTACGGTAAGTTTTTTATTTTTATCCTTGCTACGTTTAAAGAGACTATAAACAGTCATAGAATAATCTTCTGATTTGACCTGTGCTTGAGTAAGAAAATAGCTACTTTCAATAGTGATTTGTTCACTACTGATATCTAGCTTTTTGAGCAACTCCGCCAGTTTCTTTAGATCTTTAATGCCATTTTGCTCTCGAGCTTGGATGAGCTCATTAACACGTGATTCTTTTAGACCATTTCCTAAACTCATCAAAACTTGTCGTGATGCAGTATTGATATTGATAGCTGTATTTTCAGGTAATACAGTAACGAAAGGTTCTAATGCTAGAAATTTATCGGCACCAATGTCTTGGATTAAACGAAACTCAGAATAACTCTGCATCATTTGGTGACTGGTTTGATAAGCAGGTTTTTGTTTCAAATAATAGGTAGTATAGCTGTCCTTCCCTTTGCCCATGTCATAATTACTCAGCCAATCTATGATAGCTAAGGCGCTATTCTTACTTTGTGTTTCCTGAACTTTACCTAAGGCATTACTTTCTAAATTGATATAACCACGAATCGATTTTTTATCGGTTAAATTATTTAAATTATAGCGCGCTTGCAGATCATACAGGGTTCCAGTTATTTGCATCTGCGGATATATACCTGCCATTTTTGTAGGAAATTGTGCAACATTTCCTTGCTCAAGCGCTTTAGAATACTGATTTTTTTGATTAGCTAACTCATTAAAGGCCCAAAAAGTTACTGCCTGTGAAGCCATGTATAATTTATCATGGATAACGATAAGTCTGGTGCGATAAATATCGAGTTGCAGGCGAGTTGTCATGGCAGTGGCAACAATGGCAACAAGTGTCATAATAAATAAAGCGGTTAGTAACGCTCCACCTTTAATGTTATCTATTCGTGCCATAAGCCGCCTCAGGAATAATAAACAGCATGTTCATCTCACCCCAATCAGGTAGGGTTATATTAAGTTGAATAGCTTTAGGAAAGGGCTCTGCCTGTTGATCCTCTGAGACTGCTTGAGCACGCCATTCTGCGAGTGACTGTAAATTTCTGTTGAGGAAATTAAAATGACAGTCCTTTAGATTATCCAATAAAACTTTATCTTCCCAGATATTGCGATCAGGAGGGTCGAGTACTTCCCAAGTGCGGTGCAGTAGCTGTTTGCCTTCGCAAACTAAGGCGACACGTTTAAGCGTACTTCTTTTCTCCATACTTTGCGGATTTATATTTCCATCTCGGGTTAACTCCCAATATTTCGAGCGACCAATAAAAACTGGAAACAAGCGCATTTCATTTCCTCGAATGGGTCGTGCGATTGCCTGAGTTGTATCTTTTTGAATAATACTGATTGCCAACTCAAGAGCATTGAGTCGTTCGGCTTGTGCATTAACTTTTTTGCGTGCTTCAAAGGCATTGTATAAAGCAGAAGACGTGATCGTTGCTAAAATTGCAAATACCGCAAGAGCGATGAGTAGTTCAACTAAGGTAAACCCTTTGTAATTGTTCATGGGAATAAGTACCTGAAAGCAATAAGTTCCTCTTCAAAAGGCCCGCTTTGATTTAAGCTAGTTGAGATATTAATTTGCTGCAGAGTTTTAATCGGCGTTCGTACCACTTTTGCTCGCCAATACCATTTTTGCCCGAGCATTGAAGTGGCTTGGGTTGACTCTTGCGATGGATTAATTTGGATTAAATTAAGCTGAATCATCGCCACGGCTTGCATAGCAACCCAGTGGTTGATTGCCTTAGTTTTAAGGCGATTGGTATTACTGATGTTCTGCGCGCTAATTTTTAAAAGGGCAGTCAGAGCAATAGCAATTACTGCTAATGCTAGCAATACTTCAACTAAAGTAAAGCCTGATTGCCTATGGCGTAGTTTATTTAAAAGGCTCATTTACTATTAGCTCTGATGATATGGATATTGCCATTGTGTTTGGCGGTAATAGTTGTCATTTCTGGTTCTTTGTTATCGCCAACATTGAGGCTAAAAGCACTAATGTCGCCAGAGGAGTTGATGATAATAACGGGTGAACCTAATGGCTGTATTGTATCGGTCTTTAATTTAATTTGGGTGTTTTTAGGGAAATAAATAACTTTAAAGATCCCTTTATTTGAAATCGGGTTCCATTGATTGGCTTTCTGGTATTTCAATATTTGATAACTCGTGTTATCGATGCGCAAGCCTAAAGTGCTGTTTTCTAAGATTGCTTGTTGCTGCGCAAGATGCAAAGTATTTACTAATTGTTCAGCTGCAAAAACTATTCGGCGACTTGCACCGAAGTCGCCGTAGGCTAACAAGGCAAAACCAACGGTAATGCCTATGATAACGATAACTATCAGAATCTCAATTAGGGTAAATCCTTTATTAATGGTCATCCCAGTTACCAATCTCCGCATTTATACCTGTGCCTCCAGGTTGTCCTTCTGCACCGTAAGTGAATACATCTACATCACCATGCTGGCCTGGATTGATATATAGATAATCGCGTCCCCATGGATCTTTAGGTACTGATTTTAGGTATTGATTCCAATGAGTCGGTTCAGGATTGTTAGTAGGTTTTTCTACTAATGACAATAAACCTTGGTCGGTGGTTGGGTAGGTACCATTATCCAGTTTATATAAATCGAGTGCATTTTGGATCGCGAGCACATCTTGCTTAGCTTTCACCTTACGTGCTTCATCAGGTCTTCCCATAATTTTAGGGACTACAATGGAGGCTAAAATACCGAGGATAACTACAACAACCATAATTTCAATTAAGGAAAAACCCTTTTGGCGATTCATTTTTTGTTCCTCTAAAAGCTGTTGCTAAATCATAACATAGTATTCGTTAATTGGTAGTGATTAACAAGCGAGCGTCAGCAATTCTCAATTTGGAAGGCGCGTAGCGCCTACCAAATTAAGAATCGAAGATCCTAGGCGACTAATTGTTCCATAGAGAATATGGGTAATAAAGTTGCCAGAACTATGAATAAAACCACAGCGCCCATAAACAAAATTACTAGTGGCTCTAACAAAGTCAGAGAGGTATCAATCAATCGTTTAACTTCGCTGTCTAAATGACTTGCAGCACGTTCCATCATATTCGATAACTGTCCACTTTTTTCACCACTTGCAATAAGATGAATAGCCATGGGACTAATAAAGCGTGTTTCTTTTAATGCTTCACTAATCCCACTACCTTCGCGAACTCGCACTGTGGCATTATCAAAGGCTTTTCGCATCACAACATTAGAAATAAGTCCCGCAGAAACACGCATGGTCTCAAGCACACTAACACCCGCTGCGAAGAGTATGCCAAAGGTATGAATGTAGCGTGCTACGTTAATAGTTCGCACTAAATAAGCAACTATGGGTAATCGCAGAATAAAACTGTGCCATGCTGTTTTGATCTTAATATTTTGCATGCTTTTTTTGAAGGCAAACAAAAAGAGAATAAAAGCTATCAGGGTATATATACCGTAAGATTTTACATAGACACTGAAAGTGATTAGAAGTTGGGTCATAGGTGGCAGTGTTTGACCGCTGCTCGTAAATACTTCGATAATTTTAGGCACTACAAAGGTTAACAAAAAACTAATAATAGCAGTCGAAACGATGATCATTAATGCAGGGTAAATTAGTGCTTGTTGCACTTTTTGCCGAGTTTGTTGTTGGTTTTCTGTATAATCTGCGAGTTTTTCTAAGACTAGATCGAGTCGCCCAGTCTGTTCACCAGAACCTACAGTTGCTCTATACAGTTCAGGAAAAGCATTGGGGTACTGAGTCATGGCTTGCGCCAGACCATAACCTTCTAATACCTTGGCGCGAATACCCATGATAAGTTCTCGAACCTTATCTTTTTCTGTTTGTTCACTGACACCGCGCAAAGATTCTTCCACTGGAATTCCTGCGGCCAATAGAGTTGCCAATTGTCTGGTCAATAAAGATAGATCGGCTGAGGAAAGTTTCGAGCGGTTATTAATAGCACGTTGTTGACTGAGAGCTTTTACTTGTGTTGGAAATAAATTTTGTTCACGTAGTAGTTGACGTGCGTGTCTTTCAGAGTCAGCTTCTATGACTCCGTTGTTGGTACTGCCATTTTTTTTCAGCGCTTGATATTGGTAGGCGCCCATATTATTTTTCAGTGGATTAAAACTATAGAGTGTAATCTATTGGGTTTACGTTGTCACTTAGGGTAAACTAGTATCCTAGAAAAAGCAGTTGAAGTTCACGCTTCACTTCCTCTGTTTTTTATAGGATTAACTTTGTTGAGTACTGTCTGGGGAGCAATAATGAGTATAAATGTGTTTCGTGATGCAATTAAAGAACATGATGCAAAATTTGTGGATCTTCGTTTCACTGATATCAAGGGTAAAGAACAACATATCACCATTCCCGTTTCTGCAATTAATGATGATTTTATCGAGAACGGTAAAATGATCGATGGCTCTTCCTTCGAGGGATGGCAAAAAATTCATCAGTCAGATCTTGCATTAATGCCTGATCTTAACACGATAAAACTCGACCCATTTTTCCAAGACAATACACTATTTATCCGATGCAATGTTGTTGATCCACAAACCATGATTGGTTATGACCGGTGCCCACGTTCAATCGCACAGCGCGCTGAAATTTATCTACAGTCAACTGGCATAGCTGATAAAGTTAACTTCGGTCCAGAACCTGAATTTTTCTTATTTGATAACGTGCAATGGGAAACAAGCATCAGTGGTTCTTTCTATAAGATTGATTCGGATGAAGCGCATTGGAATTCAGGTAAAGAAATGGCTGGTGGAAATATTGGCCATAGACCCTCAGTTAAAGGTGGCTATTTTCCTGTCCCGCCTGTTGACTCATCACACGATATTCGTTCGGCCATTTGTTTGACAGTTGAAGCCTTAGGAACTGTAGTTGAAGCGCATCACCATGAAGTAGCAACCGCAAACCAATGTGAAGTTGCCACACAATTTAATACACTGACCAACAAAGCAGATGAATTACAAATACTTAAATATGTTATTCATAATGTCGCACACAATTACGGAAAAACGGCGACCTTTATGCCTAAACCTCTAGTAGGCGATAACGGTAGCGGCATGCATTGCCATCAGTCCCTAACTAAAGACGGTGTTAATTTGTTTTCCGGGGATCAATACGCTGGTTTATCTGACACTGCACTCTATTACATTGGCGGTATCATTAAACACGCTCGCGCACTCAATGCGTTTACTAATCCATCTACAAACAGTTACAAACGATTAGTCCCTGGTTTCGAAGCGCCTGTTTTATTAGCGTATTCTGCGCGTAACCGATCAGCCGCTATTCGTATACCCCATGTTAATAATCCTAAAGCAAGACGTATTGAAGTGCGTTTCCCTGACCCAACAGCTAACCCCTATCTTGCTTTTTCAGCGATGATGATGGCAGGCTTAGATGGTATTCAGAAAAAAATTCACCCTGGTCAAGCTATGGATAAAGATCTGTATGACTTACCGCCAGAAGAATTAGTTGATGTGCCTACAGTATGCTCTTCACTTGAGCAAGCTATGGATCATTTAATCAATGATCATGAGTTTTTACTGCAAGGTGACGTATTTAGTAGAGATTTTATTAACAACTATATTAGTATGAAACAAAAAGAAATTACTAAAATTAGAAGTTTGACTCATCCCTATGAATTTGAGTTATATTACAGTCTTTAAGGAAAACAATAATGACTAGACTAGTTTTAGTTGTTTCATTAATGTTGTGTATCTGCGTGTCCTTCGCGCAGATATACAAATGGACCGATGCTCAAGGTAATGTTCATTTTACAGATACTCCTCATGAGGGGGCTGAGCAAGTCAAAATACCTGAATCACAAACCTATACTGCTCCAAAACTAAAATCACCGACTGGAGTCGCTGATAATGAGGACAAAGATTCTAAACCAAGAACGTATACCAAAGTTGAGATAACACAGCCTGATAATGAAGCAACAGTTCGTAATAATCAGGGGTATGTGGTAGTTGCTGTTCAATTAGAGCCTGAGTTAACACCTGGTGATAATTTACAAATGGTATTTGATGGTTCACCTTTAGGCGAGCCACAACCCGAGCTAACCTTTCAATTGAATGGTATCTATCGCGGGACACATACTATAGCAATACAAGTACTTAACCCAAGTGGGGAAGCCCTAGCAACAAGTAATTCAGTAACTTTTCATATGCATAGACCGCGTGTTGGCGGACCTGCTCATGGTGGTATTGGAGGCGGTGGCGGTTAACGGACGATAAATTAAAATGGATACTAGAAATGAAGCTGACACAAAACTCCTTTTTAGCAAAGGTTCCCGTTGTAAGGCGTATTTCAAAGGCCAAGACTCAATTTCACTTGAGTAGAAATGACAAAATAATTGTCAGTACTCATGCTATTTTTGAAGGCGTTGGTATAGCTGGGCTGATTTCTGCAGCTTTTTGGTATACCACGGCGCCTATTTCACCTGATGGTTTCAAAGGTCCTATTGCTACCTACACAATTGCAACTACCACCATTATTTCTTTATTCTTGGCCATTCCAATCGCATCTTTTGCTTTTAAAAAATTAATTGCAGATATGGATTCTTTATACAATGATCTACGAAACGAGGCACGTAAATACATTTATCTGTATGATGAGTTGATTTATGAACTTCTGAAATTACGTAGTTTATTTTTTAGTGATTCAGTTTTTAGAAAGTTTTTAAAACCAGTTATGGATCAAGATGGCTTAGTTGTTACTGAGTTAGAAGTGCTCGCAGTTTGCCAAAAGTACAAAACTCTTGATGATAGCTATTTTGCTATTGCTTGGGATAAATCTAGTAAAGTAGTAAAAGTAAAAGAAGCAGCAACAGCTTTAGACGATGCACTTTCCTTTTTAGAGCTCTTAAGAGATAGAGAACTGTCTACCAATCTCTCTATTAAAAAATCCTTACTCTATTTTATAAAAAAGAGATTTTCTGAGCATGATATCGATTATGAAGCGGTAATTGACGAGACGCATTTGTTGGCCACTAAACCTAAATATTGGCGCAATGTACTTTATGGAATAGCTTCAGGTGTAGCTTGTGCTGAAGTGTTATTGAGCATTTGTTGGACCGTGATTTCGATTCTGATTGGTGTGGGTGCGATTCTCCCTATCTCCAATAGCACCTGGGCTATTTATGCGGTATCCTGCATTTTTTCTGGCATACTCTTCGGTTTAGGGATGGGACTTAGTCGTCATAAGCAAAAAACAGTGCAGTCGCTGTTTATAAAGCTTAAAGATAGAAATGATTTGTTAGTGAAAGCGGTGGAAAATCTCAATAATCGCTTTATTGAAAAATCATTTAAGGAACGAACGATTAAATCAACTGAGGTGGAATGTTAAAGCTGATTTATTTTTTGAGTTGAATAGCAATGTTGACTTTATTATCACCTGCAAAAAAATTGTTACCTTCATTTGAACCCTATCTTAAGCCTACCACTGAGCCTGTAATGATTAAGCAGGCCAATGCGTTAGCTAAAATTATGAAGACAAAATCTGCTGCTCAAATTGCTGATCTTATGGATTTATCAGAGGATTTAGCCAGTTTAAATTTTCATCGGTTTCAGGATTTCTATCTCAGAAAATCGGCAGCAGTTAGCGCCTATCCCGGTCTATGGATGTTTCAGGGAGATGTGTATCAAGGTTTACAAGCAGCGACCTGGACGTCAAAAACTGTCGATTATTCTCAACAACATTTGCGAATCTTATCCGGGTTATATGGTTTGCTCAAACCCTTAGATCTTATTCAAGCCTATCGCTTAGAGATGGGTGTTCGCTTGAGTAATCCTAAGGGTGATAATTTGTATGATTTTTGGAGAGGGCATTTATTAAAGGCACTTAACCAAGAGTTGGCTTCTCAAAAAAATCCCCTGTTGATTAATTTGGCATCTCAAGAATATTTCAAAGCAGTTGAAGTTAAGAAATTAAAATACCCTGTAATTACTATCAATTTTTACGAGAAAAAAGGTAAAGACATCAAAATGATTGGTATTTTTTCCAAAAAAGCCCGTGGAACTATGGCAAAATTTATTATGGAAAATCAGATTGATGATCTTGATACATTGAAAACATTTTCTGAGCTAGGCTACCAGTTGATGAATGACAATACTGCTGCTGGTAGTATCGATTTTATGCGTGAGATATAAACCGAGATAACCTATGCAGTGGAATTTACACAGTCGAGTACACCTCCTTAATCATTTTCCTAGCATAGGAGTTAACTGCTATGTTAAGAGGGATGATGAGCTAGGCTGCGGAATCAGCGGTTCAAAATTAAGGAAATACGCCAGTCTCGTCCCTTACTTCCTCGAAAATGGCATTCGCCATTTGATCATAATCGCCGGTCCGCAATCGAATAATTTACTCGCAGCTTTGCAAATTGCTAGGGAATTAAAAATGGCAGTTACTGCCTTTTTAATAAAGCCCTGGAAAATACAAGAACAGGGAAACTTCAAATTAAGTCAACTTTTTTTAGATCCCCAGGACATTGTTTGGATAGAGCGCGATCAATGGTGTGATGTTGGTAAGATAGCTGAAGAGCACTTGAGAACATTAAAATGCCCTGGTTTTATTCTTGATGAAGGGGCGAGTGTAGTTGAGTCTATGAACGGAGCAATGACCTTAGCTAGCGATATTATTGAAAATGAAAGAGAAATGGGGGGTAGTTTTCAACACATATTAGTAGATGCTGGTACAGGTTTTACAGCCGCCGCCTTAATAGCAGGCCTAGCGCAGTTTAAGCATCACGCTCAAGTTCATGTTTTGTTGCTAGCTGATAGCGAAGCTATTTTTATCGAAAAACTTCAGCAATGGCTGGGTTTTTTACCCACTAATTTTCAATGTTTTATACCGACCACCGCTAAAGCTTTTGGTGCCTTGAATCAGAAAATTAAACTTGAAATTCGGCGTGTTGCTCGAGAAGAGGGGATTTTAGTCGATCCTATTTATGCCGCTAAGTTATTCCATGAGGGGCGTGGTTATATAGTTAATAATCAATTGCAGGGTAATGTGCTACTTATTCATTCTGGTGGGACTTTGACCATGCCTGGGTTTGATTATATTTAATTAGGTTTTTTTAATTCGGTAGTGCCCTTGAAATTTCTTTATTTACCCTTATATATACTCTTTCGATGGAGATTATTTTTTAATGATTACACTGTGTTGGGTTACAACCCAACCTACGAGAATTAATGTTTAACAGGAGATTGGTTAATGGCTAATAAACAACAAACAATGGGCTTTCAAACCGAAGTGAAGCAAATGCTTCATTTGGTAATCCATTCGCTATACAGTAATAAAGAAATTTTTCTCAGAGAATTAATCTCTAACGCCTCAGACGCACTCGATAAATTACGCTTTTTAGCCTTATCAAATGGTACGCTTTTCGAAAATGATTCTGATTTAAAAATCACAGTGCAATCTAATGAAAAACTAAAAACTATAACCATTAGCGATAATGGTATAGGTATGAGCTGGGATGAGGCAGTTGACAACTTAGGGACTATTGCTAAATCAGGTACTAAAGAATTTATGAGTCAACTGACCGGTGAAAGTGCTAAAGACTCTCAATTGATTGGTCAGTTTGGTGTCGGTTTTTACTCTGCGTTCATTATTGCTGATAAAGTGACTGTGAGAAGTCGTCGTGCCGGACTGAAACCTGAAGAAGCTATTGTGTGGGAATCTACGGGTGATGGCGAGTTTACTATAGCTTCGGATAAGAAGGCATCTCGAGGCACTGAAATTACTTTGCACATCAAAAAAGAAGACGATGAATTTTTAAGTGACTGGCGTTTACGCAGCATTATTGGCAAATACTCCGACCATATTTGCTGGCCCATTGAGATGCTAAAAACGGGTGAAGATGATAAGGCGACTAAAGAATTTGAGACGGTAAATAAAGCAACTGCTTTATGGACTATGCAAAAGTCAGAAATCACTGATGAAGACTACAAGGCATTGTATAAACACATATCACACGATTTTAGAGATCCCATCGTCTGGTCACATAACCATGTAGAAGGCAAAAATGATTATATTAGCCTACTCTATATCCCTAGTCATGCTCCCTATGATATGTGGCAGCAAGAAGTTAAACATGGTTTGAAATTGTATGTAAAACGTGTATTTATTATGGATGATGCTACCCAATTCCTACCGCGCTATCTGCGTTTTGTAAAAGGTATAGTTGATGCTAGTGACTTACCATTAAATGTTTCACGCGAAATTTTACAAGACAATAAACAAGTAGAAAGCATTAAAGGTGCATGCACCAAGCGTGTATTGGGTATGCTAGAAAAAATGAGTACCCAGGATAAAGAAACCTATCAGAAATTCTGGGACGAATTTGGTTTGGTGATCAAAGAGGGTCCAGTTGAGGATTTCGCTAATAAAGACGCCATCACTAAATTATTACGTTTTGCAACGACCACTAGCGGTTCAGAAAAGCAAGAGGTGACTTTAGAAGACTATGTTAGTCGTATGCAGGAAGGTCAGGATAAGATTTACTACATTACTGCTTCAACTTACAATGCCGCAAAAAATAGCCCCCATCTGGAAATATTCCGTAAAAAAGGGATAGAAGTTTTATTGCTAAGCGATAAAATTGACGAGTGGCTAGTTGGATACATGAGTGAGTTTGAAGGCAAGAAATTACAATCTATTTCTAAAGGTAAAGTGGAGTTGGGTGATGAATCTAACGAGCAGATTAAAGAGCAAGAAAAAACACTAGAACCTCTCTTAAAACACATAAAAACGGTATTGAATGAGCGGGTAAAAGATGTGCTGTTAACTAACCGATTGACTGATTCACCCGCTTGTATTGTGGCTGACGAACAGGATATGGGGCTAGAAATGCAGCGGATATTACAATCTGCAGGACAACAAGTTCCACCCAGCAAGCCTATTTTCGAAATCAATCCAGAGCATGCTCTCATTAAACGTCTCGATGGTATCCAAGATGATAGTGAATTTGAGTTATGGATTATTATGTTATTTGAGCAGGCAGTTTTGGCCGAAGGTGGTCAGCTCGATAATCCTGCAGATTTTGTGAATAGGGTTAATAAACTTTTAGCCTTGTCCTAAGCCCATTTTATCCCAGTCGTTACTTTAAATTAAGGTAATTGACTGGGATTTGTTATGTCTTTACGGCGTCTTTTACTCTAGCAAATCATCTAAATCAACGAAAAAAAACCTTGTTTTTCAGAAGTTTACTCTAATTTATCATGCTTAATACTGCCTTAATTTTCCTGGGCTATAATTCAACTTACTGGTTACAATAGAGGCATTGCATCGATGAGTACTTTAAGTGAAGTTAAAGCCGTTTTGGAGCATCTTTCAGTAAAATTACCGAATATCAATCTAGAACCTAAAATTAGCCTGAATGCTGCACAACTACAAACTCTACGAGAGTTCACATTAACCAAAGAGTTACTTCAGGAAGTTGATGAAGAAGAATTAACCAAAATTGTAACTATAATATCTAGCGTAATAGAGTTACATAATGAGGCTACTCGATTAATTGAGCAGGGACGTGTTTCAGATGTGCTGTCTCAGCAACAATATTACAGCGACTTTTGTAATAAGTACCTTACTTGGTTTCAATTGGATTGCTTTGGAGAGGAAGGAACTCGATTCCAACAACAAGTTATGGCTGATCCGTCAAATGATGCTTTGGGACTCAGCATGCATAAACTTTTGGATAATCACAATAGAGCAAGTCGAGTTCATAAAGATATCGTTGTGATAGGTGCCGGCCCAACAGGTTTGATGGCTGCATTGAAGTTGTTCGAGTCTGGAGCAAAGGTTACTCTCATTGAAGCAAGGCAGGGCAGTAATATTCACACTCGCAAACAAGCAGTGGTCTTAGACCCTTCAATTATGGCTGATTTACGTCATTATCTAGGCGCAGACTTCGCTACTCTTTTTAGTAAAGGACAATTATACCCAGATGGAAAAGGGCATATAGCTATTGGTGATCTAGAAAAAGCAATGTATAAACGCTTGAACCAGTTAGCAGAATTACAGCCATCAAGTCTTCGTGTCGTTTCTGGGCATGCGGCGAGTAAAATCTTACCCCCTGAAGGAGATTTTGCAAAGTTTCGTGTCAGTTTAGAGGGAAGTGATCAAACCTTCGATTGCGATTATGTGTATGCTGCAGAAGGGGGTAGAAGTCAATTCACCGGTAAACAGCATTTGCTAGGTGATATGCAAAAAGCATCGCTTGAAACTGACTCTACTTCGAGTACTTACATTACAATGCTCTATGATATTAAGGAAGACTCATATAATGTAAACCCTGTACAATCTGAAGGTCCTTTTAAAAACATCAAACAAATACGTGATACGATCAAATTAACAGCTGAACAAAAAGAGATTTTCGTAAATAATTGCACAAACGATTTCTTGCACACATATTCGCATTTTGTTAAAAGTCTTGAAAATGATCCGCAATCTGAAGACTTATTATCACTATTTAATGCGTTAAGAGCGCCCAATTTTCTTGTTCCAGATCAAGCAATTGATCTAAGAACCTTCGAAACAAAAGGGCAATTTTACATTGCGACCCAAGTCCCTATTCAGTTTCATAAGACCATGGATGCATTGAGTAAATTGAGTAAGCGAGAAGATTTAGATAGTGGTATGCGCTATATGGCCTCCAATTTTCAAAGAGATTTACAAAATCAATGGTCCAAGTTGTTATCTAAGGAAAAGTTTCCCTTTTTAGATGATACGAGAGTGAAATTAGACCATACCGCCTCTCAAACTTTTCAAGTCACTCCACAAGGTAGCGCTATAGCTGCACGAGTACTGACTAAAGACTCTAAAAGTTTAATGGTGGTTGCTGGTGGCGATTTGTTTAGATCCCCCCATTTTTACAGTGGTTCGGGAATTTCCAGTGCTCATGCTGGTGTGAATGCCTTTACTCAATACTTCACTAATTCTACAAAAATGCCTGAAGCAATGAATAGACAATTATTTTTAGCGAACATGCAGCATATCGCTAAATTTGTTGATAATAAAATGGGAGAGTATTGTAAAACCACCAAACCTTTACCTTCCCCAACAGCTATCAGCATTCAAGAGGTTGGTAGTGAAGCATTAGAAATTGATGTTTTAATCAAACAAATGCAAACCTATCGTGAAAATTTGCAACAAGGAGTCTCTGGTTTCGCCATTTTCCGCTATTTATTCCAAGGATTGAGAATGTTGAAGATTGATATAATGGGTAAACTAATAGAGCGACTAAGTGCTTCTAGCACTTATACTGATTTACAACAAAAACTGTCTAGCTTAGAGCCTTCAGAAAAACAAGTCTTAGGTCAACACAGGTATGGATTTTGGAATAGTTCTGAAACTACAGGCATCGCACTGATTAATAAGTTGCAAGCTAAATTAGACATGGCTAAAAATTCAGAAAAAATTGTAATAGAAACAACACCTGAGATAAAGCTTCCTAATCAAGCAGGCTAATGAGTTAGAGGTTATTCGGACGTCCCCTGCAGGGGGAAACGTCCGGTTTAGTTCATGCAGGACACGCTACTTGTGATTCAGATTCCTCTTCAATGACTGGTAACTGAATCGGTTTCGGAATCTGCTTCTCTTCATCACGTAATTGCGCTTCAAAAGTCAATAAGTCCACAGGTTTAAAAAATCGTTTGGTTTGAAACCTGGATTTTTCCTGTTCAACCTCTACTATATCCTGACAGGACGTTTGAGTAGCTAGTAAATCTTTTTGCAACAGACTAATCTGCGCTTTACTCTCTGCATGCAAGTAATGTGCTAATTGATTATGGGCTTTTTTAGCCAGTTCAAGACTTAGTTTATGTTTTGTTTCTTGAAGATCTTTATTAATTTCATGGGCTTGCGCTTTAATAATTGTTGCTTCATTCTCAAAGGTTTCCATTTGTTTTCTTTGTTGAGCAATCACATTGTCAATAGAGGTTATTTTAGAGTTTATTGCGTAGTTATGTACTGCAGTTGCCATATTGTGTAGGAAACCATCGGTAGTATTTTTCTGCGTTATTCGAGCCACTTCGTTCTGTTTATTAGCCAGCTCCTGGTTAATACGATTTTCTATAGCAGCAATTTTAGCTTTTACCTCTGCTAATTTTTGTTCCTGTTCAGCTTGGGTAGCTAATTGTTTTTGAAGATCAAGATTAAGATCTTGGCCAACGATACATTTCAATCGATCAACGTCTACCGGGTTCGTTATCCAGTCCATCTTGTTGAGCTCGTGTACATGGCTTAAAACAGTTCTAACATAACTAGGAATTAAGCTTAGGTCAGTGCCTTCTAATCCCTTACTCCAATCTTCCTCAAGCCTATCTTTTAACTGGAATAAAGCAGTAAAGGCTTTTTTATGTTCAGCGGGAAGATCTTTTATAAGTTTTATATCGTACAAATCAACTAAGGCATTATATTTAGTCTCTAAAAAGATTTTTAACTGTTCGATGCGATTTTTTTCTTTTTCAATATTTTCCATAAATGTAGACTGGTAACCTGCAAATCCATCAATCAACGATGCCCCATCAACTTGCACTTCGATGTAGGATTGCATGCCGTCACAACCGTGTTGAATAACTACTTTATCGCTGTCCACACCAATAGTAGTCGCAAGATCTTTAGACTTTTGCGTAAATAATGTAACTTGGTAATCCTGTTTGAAACCAGAACTACTATTGAGCGCTTCTAATGAACGCGTCAACTGGGTTGATAAATTGTGAAGTCCTCTAAAATGGTCTTGATAGGCTGGGTAACTACCGTACCGATCTACCGCAGATTTCAATTCATGAATGAGATGTAGCTGATTTTTGTCAGGATTAGAGGCTATTTTTTCTAGGTTCGCTGATAAATGCTCCCATACCGCATCTTTATTTCCCTTGTAAGTATAAAAAATACTACTGTCCTTCAAGCACTCGCGGAAGTGGGCTAAATGGTACTCGCTAAGCACGGCATCATGACATGCTGTACGGAAATTTTGATCGCAATGAGGTGCGATATTCAAAGCATCAATTGCATTAAGCGCGTTAGTAATTACCTCACGCGGGGAGTTATGATCAAAAGAAAACAGACGCACATCTTGTAAAATTAATTGCTGATTCTGCAATGCGGCGTAGAGGTCGTGTATGGTTTTTTCGTCATTGGGCGCTGCAGCCAAAAGGATTGCTAAATCATACAATGATTTTGCAGCGTCTATACCAATTGGACGCTCTAAGCTAGAAAGAAAACTAAGAGGGGATTCGTTGGCCCACGCAAATTCACTAATCAAGTAATCCGCTAATTTTTTCATAATTAGCTGATCGTAGCTATTTTTTAAGGATACTATCTCTAAATCATTGGGTGCAAAAGTTCCATAAAGCGTACAAAAGGTTAAGATAATACCCTGCATTTTGAATTGCTCTAAAATGGACATTTGATCTAACGATTCATCAGGATCGAGAATAATCCCCTTTATTTTTAACAGCAGCCCTTCAATCTCTGCTTCCTCTACTTCGCGTAATTCCTTATGATAAAACTGAACTAGCGCCTGGCTTATTTGAAGCTTTTCTTCATTGCTTAGCAGTGCTTTGTCTTTGGTTTCAATTATGGTTTGTACCAAGGTATTCAAAATATTAGGTAAAAAAGACATGGAGAGCGCACTGTTATCGTCTGTTAGTTTTTTTATGGTTTGTGGATAGATAGTACTAAGTTCGCCGATCAATGCCGGTAAAACCTGTCTACACTGCGCAACCTGCAAGGCTTTTTTTGTTTCTGGATCAGGAAGTGTGTAATGGAGCACGGCGCCTGCTTTATCTTCAATGACGCGGTCAATATTTTGATGCATCAACGTATTAGACGCAACTTTGAAAGGTTGACTTGATTTTACTAATTGCCTTTGAATTGCAAACTCTTTGCTAATGTCTAGCTGTCTCAAATATTCAAAATGCAAGCACTGTTCAGCTGTGCGTCCTGTAATTTTTTCTACCTTCGCAACCCAACGATCTTCCTTAAACGTATCCCATAAGTTAATAATGGATTTTTTAAATTGGACAATATTCTCTTCGAGGTTGTCTTTAGTAACTGAAGTTTCTTCTAAATTACTTAACTCACTGAGTAAGGCAGAACGCCATTGATAGAGTTCTGTAATAATTGCTGGATCATCAGGATATAATTCAATTAAAAGTTCCTCCCAATTTTCAATTTGTTGCATGATACTTTGTTGTGCTTGGTCAATTGCCTGGGTATACAATCTATCAACACTAGCTTGGACTTCGAGGTTTTCTTGAAATTGTTTAACAGCTTCTAAACATTGTTGCTCATAAAACCAAGGGAAAAAATAATAGAGAATGGTATAAATAAGCCCTTGGGGGGGTAGTACTTGATAGATCTCTTGTAATTGTCCGGGTTTACCATTACGCGCTACACGACCTGCAGCTTGCATTGTCATGCGTTTACCTTTTTTATCGGTTAATACTTCAAAAGCACCTTCTGGATGGTCTCCAGGATTAACATCGATTCCTCGGGATAACATAGCAGTACCAACAGTAATGGTATTTGCTCTGCCTGCTTCTTTAACAATTTGCTCCAAGCGTTCAGGGGTTTCTTTACCGGTTACTACTTGTACTGTATAACCAGCATTTCTATACTCGTCTAAGCTTTTACCTACTGTATTTGCCTCATCGAAATCTTTACATAATATGAGTACAGGGCGTGTTTGTGTCAAACTCCATTCTTCAATTGCTTGGTTAGCGCGCTCTCTCAACTCCTCACTTTCTTCGAAAGTTTGGATTTTGTTTCTTCCGGTAAATGTAATGGGTTCCGTAATTGGTTTTTTGATGGAATCAATGGTTGCATGAATTTCCTTGCGACCTTCCTCCTCAGAAAATACAAAAATGGGAGGATGGGTAATACGTTTATCGCCCGCGTAGGGGTCAACACCAATAGCTTGAATGCCCAGTGAACTTGATAAATATTTTAGCTCAACAGGTCCGCCTGGCGTACCTGAAATGCCTATTAATCGACCACGTGTTGCTTTATAGAAATTAATTAATCCTGGCGCTGATTGACTTGCAAGCACTACTGGATCAGCATCGATAGTGCAATAATTCGCTTGGTCTGGGTTCTCCACTTGTAAGCGAGCTTGTAAGGCTTGTTGTACGCCTCCTGTAAAAATACATCCGGGTTTTGGGGTACTATGGATCAAGGGAACGCTTACAATTTTTTGGAGATTGTCATTGCCCAAATCATCTTTTTGCATTTGAGGTTGAACGACGTAATGCTTATTTTCTTTAAGAGTAATGGCTTTGCAGCTGGCATTAATCCATTGTTTTAAATCGCTATTTTTGGCTGCAAGCATAAAGTTTAGTTTGTCTGCATCTCCATTGTACTGCTCATTAATGACTTTATTGATAAATTGTTTGAATTGTTCAAGGTCTTCTTCTTCATCCCAGACTAAACCATTCTTACTATCAATATTTTGGAAGTTTGGAAGTTTTACAAATTGGTGTGCAATGGGATAAATCCATTCGGCTGAGTTTTTCTGTTGTTCAGACGATGCCGCGTTTTCGGCTACGAGTTTGAAGAGTGTAGTTTGATCGAGCAATGCATCGTCAGACTCGTCAATAACATAATGGATCGGATTGCCATCTTGTACTAGGTGTTCAAGATCCGCTACTTTTGCGGCTAAACGAAATAGAGCCATATCTTCGAGAGTAGTACTGTTAATACCACCAAGTACATAAGCTGAAGTAGGTGTCTGACTGGTTATCAATGACGATTTTATTTCTAAAAAAGTAAAAAATGGGTCCCAGCTATTTTCATAATCTTTGCGTAGCAAGGTGCGATTTGCGGTGAAAACATCCAGTGTTCCGCCCTTCGCCCATTGCATAACAACTAGTAAAGGGGTAGTTAAAGATTTACCTTCCCCTGTTCTGATGCCCATCATTAAATTATTTTCATGAGCATACATATCCACTAAAAGCATCAGCATTTGAGAAGTATTGAGAAATTTACCACTTGTTCGAAAATAAATCTCACGCAGGTAGGCTAATAATTCTAATTGGGTTAATTCACGTTCTTTTGCTGGTAAACTGTCTAGATTGCGCATACTTTGCATTAATGCTGTAGCTCGATCTTTCAGTGCATTGCGCGACAAACTCGTTAATTGTTTGAGTCCATTATAATCATCGGGTTTTAAAGGGTCAGTATAGCCAAGTGTTTCGATGAAAGTCAGTTGTCTAGCGAATATTAGCTGGAGATTATGCGGTAAGTCTGCCTCATTCATAAGATCTTTAAGACTTTGCAATGCAGCTTTAATACGGTGTGTGGCAAAGTGCGTCTCAAGTGGACGCGTTTCATTCATTTTTCCAAATGGATTGGTATCAAAGTTCGAGCAGTAGGTTTTGAGTCTTTCAGAACCATGTTCTAGTAAAGCCGCGTTCAAAGTTTGTGCAACAGGGAGGGGTACACTAGCAAATAATCCTTTCACCGTTCTTAAATCATCATCTGATCTACGAACTAAACCTTTGGTGATATCCACTAACACTGGCAAAGTTACCGTATCGTCTTTTTTACTATGGGCAAGTCCATTTAATATATCGCTTAACAATTCGCGTTTATAAGGATTTAATGCGGTTAGTTGATTGAGTATAACGGCGTAATGATTGAGATCTCTAGTTAGATTTTCGACAGAAACTTTTTTCAGTAGTGCGGTACAAAGTGAACCTAAATTAGGATTTTGTTGCCAAAAAGTTTGGATTTGTTGTACCAGATTTTGGAAGAGCTCGGTTGAATCATTTTCCCCCATTGAGCTCAAGAGGTGAATAATTTCTTTGATTAGTAAGGTTTTTTCTTCAGTAGAATGCTCTGATTTTTTTAGCTCATTTAAGGCGGCAAGTGGAAAGGGACTTTTGTTTTTGAGATTATGAGTGAGACTCATTTTAAAAAACATAGTCTGGGTTTCAGTACTAAGGTCGGCCATATCAAACAATTGCACTAAACCAACAACCGCACGTTCAATATCTTCTGCTGTGGCGGCGGGGTTTTCCTCCAAGCCTTGAGTAATTAGCATCAAATACATGTCAAAGAGCTTTGGTTCAATGCTAAGGAGTTTATTTAAGAGAATTTGTTTTTGCGCGTAATTTATTCTTGCGAGTACGCCAGTTTGTAATTGCTTGTAAATAAGATTGAACTGTTGCATCGGTGTACGGGCTTTGATATCTATGAGTAAATTCAAGTAGTTGGCTATAGACTCAATTTTATTACGATAATTCTCTAATGTTTCATGTGAGGGTTTGCTTTCATCGATTTGGGCTGCACTTGCAAGAATGCTATTTTCGAATTCTTTGTCTTGGGTATTAAGTAGTAATAACGTTTTTTTGAGGGCTGGTAATACTTTTTTGTTCACCAACTCTTCTTTAAACAAAAAGGCTATTGAGTGGTTTTCATTGAAAGATTTTAACCAACTTAAGGTGGTTTCAGCATCCAGGTCTTTAACTAATTGTTTATTTTCTTCAATTTTAAAGAAATTAGTAACTTCAGTAATAAGGATAGTGTTAAGTTGGCTTAGAAGTGTCGCGAAAACAGTTCCGGTAATATTATCCTTAGGTTTTTTCTTGCCGCTCAATATATAGCTTAATAAATAATCCCCTCGCGAGGTGCCAATAAAATTGACACTGATCATACTGTTGAGTAGAGCGGGTTTTTTAGTTTCGAAAAATCGCAGTTTTTCTATGACTTGATCGAATTTGGGTGCAGGTGAGAGCAGCAAAGTTACCAGTTCATCCACTGCATCGAAAAGTGGTAATAGATCTCTATGCATTTGATTTCTTAATTGCTCAGGAACCAAACTGCTATCTAACTGTACTATAAGTGATGCTTTGATATCCTTGAGATTTAGCACCGCTTGACGTTTTTTTATACCTTCCACAAGACCATCAACAATTAAATCGTCAAGTCTTGAAATGTCACCATTTCCAAAAACACACCCTGGTAACTTATTGAGAGTTAGGAGGTAATCCTTAAACCATAACTCTTGTTTATCCAGGGTATTGTGTTCTGGTGGTATTTGTAGGGCTGAGTTAGCCAGTAAGTCTAAAACTTCTTGAATTAATGCTAAGGTTGGTAAATTTTGTGATTTTGCAATGTTGAGTTGGCTGAGAGTAAAAACAACCAATTCGCAAAATTCCACCCCTTTTTTGGTCTTCAAATTTTGAATTGTTGCATAAAGACTATCAAAGCTTGCTTGGGTTGGTTCGGACTCATTAATCTTGGCTAATAATTGGATAGTGTTGTAACCAAGTTTGGCTCGATTGTTATCTAGTAAATTGATAAACGCACTAATAATACCTAAAGAAAATGTTGGCAAAGAGGCATCCGTACGCATTTTTTGAGTACGTTCAGTTAACCTTGCAAGTAATTCGAAGCCTTCATTTTCGAGGCTTTTACACAATGGATTGATGAAATCTTCAACAAATCGTTTATCCGGAAAAAGTGTTTTGAACTCTCTTGCTTGCTTAATCAAACTATGGATTTGGGCCAGTGAGGGCTGCGGTTTAAATTTATAGCAGTAACTTAGGGCATCTAATACGTGTTTACGATCAACAGATTCGATATCTTGTAAAGAGTTGATGCAGTCAATCAGCGTTTTGTTCCAATCGCTTGCGTTTAAAGTCGCTTTATCTGAAAAAGTACAGGTAAGTATGAAGGTTAACTTATTTTTCTGCGCAGGTGACCAATCTCTTAATTGTGATATTACTTCCAGCTGAGCATCAATAGAAGTAAGTCTTATTTCTTTTTTCCAATGTTGACCAAAATAACGGTATAACCAGGGTTTTAGATCTAAGGTTTCATCGTCTAGTTTTGCCTGGATTTTCTCTGGATCTGTTTTTACATCTTGAGCAGACTGGAGGTTCATACAAGCACTGACTTGCTCGAAGCGATCGGCCTCAGCTGCGTGAAGCATAGCAAAATGAGCACCGGAGGGGCCCCAATTCAGAGTATCAAGATTTAAACATTGCTCCTGTGGATTTTGCGCATTTTCCAAAACATCTAAAACACGGTTCAAAGTAATTAAAAAATGACCGTTATGTTGGATGGGGCAAGGAGTGCTTAAAGTTAAGTTTTTTTCGGCAACTTTAGAGAGGAAGGCGTGTTTATAACTTTCAAAGAAACCATTGAAATCGAAATGATGTAAATTTTTACCGAGGTGCATCTTGGCTAAAGTATTCCACCACTCTCGTTGTTCAGCCGGTAGCTGAATGAGTTTTTGTAGATTTTTAATACCTCGAGGATTTAAAAGGGCGTTTTGAACTTCGGGAGCTTTAATAAAATCAAGATTAATTTTTTTGTTTAAACAGCCATTAATTAAATTAGTCAATAAGCGTAGATGTGCTTCACCGCCTTGTATATATTGGCGTGCAAGTATTGGGACAAGAAAATTGAGTTCGGATGAGAGGTTTACTAAGAAACTCTTGCTCTCACTAGCTTGATTTGACAGAGCAGTTAAAAGCGTATTTTTTTGCGACTCTTGATCTTGGTCATTAAGTAATGATTCTAGTTGGTTATCATCCAGCTCATTGCCCAGCAGAAACCTAGCTTGTTCAAAGGTAATCATACTTTCAGCAAGGGGTTTTTCAAGCACAGGCGCTAGAGCTGATGGTAAACGTGAGGGGTTAGGGGTGTAACATAGGGCATTCGCTTCTTTATCGATGTAGAAACCCGTTGGCATGTTTTTGGGAATGATGCCATCAGTAAACGCGTGGAGATGTTGCTTAATTTTTTCTGCAGCAGTATCTTGTATTTTTTTGATACCTATATCGGTTAATTGTTTAACCAATAACGGAACTTCGCTGAGGTTAATTTCAATAAACTTTCGGTCAGGTTCAGGTAATTTTTTTGTCGACTCAATAAGAGCAGGTATAGGCACATTCCTTTCATCACTTTTGGGTAATTCGAAACTCATTTGGATCTGAATACTGGGTTTTGCTTGAATTTCAGGATTGTGCAACGCTAGTTTAAAAGGATTTATCTGTGGTTTATTAGTTGAATTTTGTAATGCCTTTTCTGCTGTCTGCGAAAGTATGGCTTTACGGGCACAGAGGGCGAGGTGAGCTGAGTTTACGGGGTCGTCAGTCAGTTTAAACAGAAATAGCCGATTACGTTTTGCTTGCACAAAAGAAAATAATTCATTGATATCTTCAGCATTTAATCGATGCGAATCAATTTCTATCTCTAAGGGTTTGTAATTTACCTCCATTTCGTGGGTGGAGATTAAATTGTCTAGTATAGATTGTAAGTACACTGTCGCAGCCACTCTATTCATCCTCATAGAAATCAGAAAACTTGTGGGATTATATACAGATGTAGAATAGTTTAATAGCTTAATGTTGATTAACTAAACAAATAGGGATTTCCTTTCATACGCTGGCAGGAGAAGGCTTTAGAGGGGCGGATAAGGTGGGTTTAAGAAGTTTCATAGCCTATGATTTTAAACAAAAAAAAGCCCCTCAAAAGGGGCCCTTAACAATAAGCAATTCTTATTCGTCAGTTAATCTGAAATATTTAGTACCGAAGTATCTTTGTAATTTCTTCCTGATAGTACCGCGGCTGATACCCAACATTTTAGCTGCTTGAAGTTGGTTTCCACGGCGTTTTTCCATTACGGCTTGTAGTAATGGAGGCTCTACTTCTGACAATATCATGTCATATAGATCGTCAATTGATTTTGTTTTGTTTTCGGCAAGAAAGCGAGTAACCAAACTATAGACTAAATCTTGTAAACCTTGTTCTTGTTTGGTGGTTTGAGTTGTCGCTTGTGTTTCAATGACATTCATCGTAACTTCCTTATTATTAATTAAATCATACAGTCCAATTGCTAACATGTTGAAATGAAAGCAAGATTAATTGTACATGAAGACTATTTGATAATCTAGAATTTCAAGCTAAAACTATGCATTTTTTCCGGTCAGTTCCGCTGCTACAAGTTCAAACAGGGAGCAGTCAGATTTTTTTGCTGACAAATTTTCCTTAACCTCTGCCAACTGACTTTTCATTTTTGTAATTTGGTGGGGATCATTTTGAAAATTAATAATATATCGAGCTAATTCAATGGCGTTACAATCGTACTGCAGAAATTCAGGCACAATATTTTTATTCGCTAATAAATTACACAGTCCTAAGGATTTCACCTTGATAAAGACGCTTACTAAATAAAAAGACAGCCAAGATGATTTGTAGATAATACACATGGGCTTTTCTAACAGGGCGCATTCCAGAGAGGCGGTACCGGAGGCAACGATGACAAAATCTGCTGCAGACATACAAGGGACTGCTTGATCATTCACCAATTTTATTGGCAGATTGCATTGTTTAAAATACGCTTCAATTTTGCTCGGTTCAATCGTTCCTGCAATCGGGATAATAAATTCTGCATTAGGAAATTGTTGGTAAAGCAAGACAGCAGTGTCTCGTAGTACTGGCATATGGTGTTCTATTTCATGAACTCGGCTACCAGGTAGTAAGGCGAATAGCTTTTTTTCCTTAGATAGGTTAAGGGCTGCTCTAGAACTACTCACTTCATCAATAGACGGTATTTTCTCTATCAGTGGGTGGCCAACAAACTGTACAGGCACTCCTGCTTTTTCATAGATAAGCTTTTCAAAAGGTAAGATTACTGCCATTTTATCAACACAGCGTTTAATGAGGTGAATTCGATTAGCTTTCCAGGCCCAGATTTGTGGACTTATGTAATAGATTATTTTCAGCCCTAATTTTTCTTTTGCGTAGCGGGCTAAGCGAAGATTAAAACCGGGATAGTCAACAAGAATGAGTAAGTCGGGCTTTTGCTCTTGCAGGTGTTTTTTAATTGCAATAAAGGCTTTACGAATTACGGAAAAATGGCGAAGTACTTCAAAAAAACCGGTAACACCATGACGCGCTAGATCAGATACTAGTTCCGCGCCAGCATTTTGCATGTGTCTACCGCCTATACCACTGATGTGACTATCCGGATAAGCAGTTTTCAGTTGCCTAATTAGCGCTGCGGCATGGATATCGCCAGATTCCTCACCTGCTATTAGAACTATTCGCTTAGATTTCTGCATAGCGTTCAGATAGATTATGGTGAATTTGTGCGGTAATACGTTCCGCCGTTTCAAGAGCATCCCGTCCTTCTTCACCAGTAACCTGTGGAATACTATTGGTTTCTATTGCATTTAAGAATGATTTGATTTCTTCCAACAGTGCATCGCCTTTTTCGAATTCTTTTTGTTCACTTTTGATATCTGGAATCCCAGGAAACATTTCGCCGTTACCTTTTTTAAAGACAGCCAATTGTTTGTTTTGATAATCAATAGAGATATAAGAGTCGTGTTGGAAAATGCGCGTTTTTCGTTCTGTTTTAAAACTAATGCGGCTAGCTGTTACATTGGCTACACAATGATTAGCGAAGCTTATGCGGGCATTAGCAATATCAATAGCTTTAGTCAAAACTGGTGTACCGTGTGCCTCGATAGAAACGATAGGGCTCTTTACCATGTTTTGAATAATGTCGATATCATGGATCATTAAGTCCAAAATTACGTTCACATCGGTCCCGCGTGGATTAAATGGGGCAAGTCTTTCAGACTCTATAAAAAGTGGTTTGTTTAAATAAGCATCCAGTGCGAGTCGTGCGGAATTAAAACGCTCTAGGTGACCGACTTGTAATTTGGCCTGGTGTTTTTTAGCGAGCAATATTAGTTCTTCAGCTTGGGCAACCGTTTCGGTAATGGGCTTTTCAATAAGGACATGAATTCCTTGCTCTAAACAACTTTTGGCAATTTCATAATGTTTATTGGTAGTTGCGGCTATGCTTACTGCATCGACTTTGCCAAAAAGCTCGGTATAATCACTGAATCCTTGAACATTCAGTTCTAATGCAACCGCTTCACGAGCAGTTGTTGTAGGGTCGCAGACTCCAACTAGTTCTACATTAGGAAGCATTTTGTATTTTTGGGCATGGAAGCGACCCAAATAGCCAACGCCGATTACCGCACATCGAATTTTTTTCATCTAGGATTCATTTGATAATAATTTGAACTCATGATCGCATTTCTTGGGTGATAAATCAATTTTTTACAGTTATTATCACCCATTTACAAAAGGAGTAGTTAATGTCTGAGAACAGTGAAAGTCTTATTGCTGGTGTTGATGAGGTAGGGCGAGGACCACTTGCTGGTGCAGTGATAACAGCAGCGGTTATTTTAAAAAATCCAATTCCGGGACTTGCTGACTCAAAAAAATTAACTCCCAAAAAGCGTAAGATGCTCTCTCTACAAATAATGGACGAAGCTTTAGCCTATGCTTACGGTAGAGCGGAAGTCGAGGAGATTGATAGTCTTAATATCCACCACGCCACTTTATTAGCTATGAAGAGAGCGATTGAGAACTTGCCTATTAAACCAACGCTAGTGTTGGTGGATGGAATTCATTTACCGACTATAACCATCCCAGCGCGAGCAATTGTACAAGGAGACAGTCTGATTCCAGAGATAAGTGCGGCTTCTATTTTAGCCAAAGTACTACGAGATGAAGAAATGGAGTCTCTAGACAAGCTATATCCAGGGTATGGTTTTGCTGGTCATAAGGGATATCCCACAGTAAGTCATAGAGAGGCATTAGTTCGTTTGGGACCTTGTAACATCCATCGTAGAAGTTACGCCCCTGTTGCTGAACTACTAAACAAACCTTTACAAACTGTTGAATAAGATCCTATGCGAGCTGATGGACATTAGGATCCCGAAGCTCGCTAAAAAGGTAACCATAGCAGTTCCTCCATAGCTCACTAAAGGTAGAGGTATCCCTACTACCGGTATAATACCCATCACCATGCCTATATTGACAAAACCGGACAAGAAAAAGGTCATTGCGAGACTCGCTGCCAACAATCGGGTAAATGTGGTTTGTGCATTTGATGCAATATTTAAACTTCTTAGAGAGATCAAAACAATGAGAGCTATAATAGCAAACCCTCCAGCAAAGCCAAACTCTTCTCCACTCACAGCAAAGATGAAATCTGTAGCATGTTCGGGTAAGAAATTTAAATGCGATTGACTACCTTCCAACCAACCTTTACCCGCTAATCCACCAGAACCTATGGCAATTTTGGATTGAATAATATGATAACCAGAGCCTAGAGGATCTTGCTCGGGATCTAACAAGGTATAAATACGTTGCTTCTGGTAGTCATGCATCACATGCCAAACCACAGGGACGGCTGAGCCAAGCAATACAATAATCATTACAATTATTTTGAGGCGAATTCCGGCTAAAAAAACCACACATAATCCCGCTGCGCTGACCATAATCGCCGTGCCTAAGTCAGGTTGCTTCGCTATAAGTAATGCAGGAATAAAGATAATCAATGCCGCAATAGAAATAGATTTTAGACTACTCGGCTGTGCCTGACGGTCAAAGAACCAGGCTGCCATCATAGGGACGGCAAGTTTCATAATTTCTGAGGGTTGGAAGCGGAATAATCCCAACTCCAGCCATCTTTGCGCTCCTTTACCTATCTTACCCATTAGCATCACGGCAATTAATAGGGCTAAACCAACACCATAAATCCATGGTGTCCAAATTTTGTATTTGTGGGGGGGGATGAAACCCAAGATAACCATAATTAAGGTGGCTATAATTAAGCGCATCGATTGACGAAATATCATACCCATATTAGCGTTGGAGGCACTGTATAAAATAAGAAGTCCCAAGGTTATCAAGACTAACAGTAGACCTAACAATGGGAAGTCCAAATGTAGGGCTTTTGAAGTAAATCGGTATACAGGTTTATTATTGCGTCGGTTCATGGCTCACTTCATGAGGAAAAAGTTGATAATAAGTATCTAAAACTCTACGTGCGACTATCGATGCACTGGCATCATTTTCCACAACAACTGCGATAGCGATTTCAGGCTTTTCCACAGGTGTAAAAGCTATGAATAAAGAGTTGTCGCGTAACGCCTCAGGTATGTCTTCATAACGTGTTTTTTCGTATTGTCTACCGCTGAACACTTGCGCGGTTCCCGTTTTACCAGCCACCGGGTAGGGTGGATTTCTGCCAAAGCGGTAGCCTGTGCCTTCATTGCTGGTTAAAACACTATTCATTGCTTCGGCTACTATGGTCCAATTACTCTCGTCTCTTAAATGAATAGGGTATTCTTCAACTGGTTTATAATTTGCAACTACTCCGTTATCGCCATTTACATTTTTGATCAATAAATGGGGCCTGAATCGTTGTCCACGTTGTCCCATTGAGGCTGTTGCATTGGCCATTTGTAAGGGAGTTGCAAGCATAAAACCCTGGCCAATTGCAGAGATCAATGTATCACCAGGATACCATGCAACTCCTTTAGTTTGGCGTTTCCATCGTACACTCGGAACGATGCCGGAGGCCTCTTCAAACAGATCTATTTTCGATAAGTGACCTAAACCAAATTGCACTAGCATGTCTTCAATGTTCGAAATTCCCATTTTATTACCCAATTGATAAAAATAGGTATCGCAAGAGACAGTAATCGCCCGCTTAAAATTGATCATTCCATGGCCGGTTTTTTTCCAGTCTCTGTAAACGTGGCTGGCAGTAGGGAGTTTGTATTTACCTGGATCATAGATTTGATAGCTGGTTGAAACATAACCCTTGTCCAAACCTGCTAAACCAACAAAAGGTTTAATGGTGGAGGCTGGAGGATAGACTCCTCGAACAGCACGGTTAAACAGCGGCCTTTGCAGCGCATTGGATAATATTTTATAGTCTCTGGAGCTGACCCCGCCTACGAATATATTAGGATCAAAACTGGGAGAGCTGACCATGGCTAAGACTTCACCATTATTGGTATCAATAACAACAACTGCGCCTCTTTTATCTTTCAGGGCTTGATAAGCGGCTTCTTGAATTCGAACATCAATGCTTAAATAGAGTTTGCTTCCTGAGTGGGGATTTAACTTATTCATTACTCTTAGCGTTCTTCCACTAACGTCGGTTTCAACCATTTGATACCCTACTTTTCCGTGTAGGATGTCTTCATAATATTTTTCAACACCTGATTTGCCAATAAAGTTGGTTGCACGGTAGTTTGTTGCATTCACTTCTTTCAATTCTTGCAGATTAATTCGCCCAACATAGCCTAAAGCGTGAGCGGTCATTTCGCCTAGGGGGTAATGTCGCATTAGCCGCGCTTTAATACTGACACCTGGGAAGTGGTATTGATTAATGGCAAAGGTTGCCACCTCTTCTTGCGAGAGTTTCAACTTAATAGGAATAGGTATAAAAGAACGGTTTTGTAATTTAGCTTTATTAAAGCTTTCTATGTCGTCATCGCTTATTGATGGAAGTATTTTTTGTAATTCGCTGAGTGTTTTTTTTATGTTTTTAACATGTTCGGGAATAATTTCTAACACATAGACAGGGATGTTTTCGGCTAGGAGAACACCATTTCTATCCAGAATTACACCACGTGGTGGAGCAATGGGTATAATGCTCATTTGATTTTTTAGCGAAAGTGTTTGGTAGCGTTTAAATTCCGATATTTGGAGAAAGGCAAGCCTCAAAACCAAGATCAAAGACATAATAATAATCAAAGCGACTAGGAGATTAAGTCTTAAGCGTTGATTTTGTGATTCGATACTGTAGTTTCTAAAAGACTGATTTAGGCCCATTGCACGCGCTAGTCTATGTGATTTTTAATCAAAAAAGGATGGTATCTTAAATTGGTGGCTATTGCCAATAATATGGTACGGGATCAGCAATTCTTAACATGAAGTTGCAAGTCAACTCCGAGCTCGATTAAAGATCCCCTGGATTCCGCGGACCTTCGGCCGTGGAAAGTAGGCGCGCAGCGGCTACTTACCGAGCTTTATGCACGGTATCCAGGGAACTTTGGTTGTGATCGGTGCTGGATTCCAAATCTACATTGAGAATTGCTGGTAAGAGATTGTTATTTCACTTGTGATAGGGATGGTTATTCATAATTGTCCAAGCACGGTAAAGTGTCTCTAACAAAATAATACGGACTAAAGGATGAGGTAACGTCAACTTGGATAAAGACCAGCGATCATCACTTAATTTGAGAATTTCATCCGACAAACCTTCCGGTCCACCAATGATAAAACACAAATGGCTATCGGTTTGTTGTAATTGAGTGAGTTTGGAGGCTAACTCTTCGCTGCTGAATGTCTTACCTGCAATTTCTAAGGCGATGATGCGTGCACCAGTAGGGAGGGCTTCTTTGATAAGAATCGTTTCTTTTTCTAAAATACGGGTCATATCGGAGGATTTACTGCGTTTTAGTAAAGGTATTTCAATCAATTTTAATTGAATGCCATCGTTAAAACGCTTAGCGTAATCTTTGGTACCTTGAACTACCCAATCGGGCATTTTGTTTCCCAAGGTTACCAGAGTGATTTTAAGCATGTTGTAAGCCTAGCTTGATGTATGGTCGTCCCATAAGCCTTCAAGATTATAAAATTGGCGACTATCTGGTTGCATAATATGTACAATAAAATCACCAAAATCGACTAGCACCCAGTCACCCGATTCTAGGCCCGAGCAGCTTATGGATGGCATTCCTAAACCCTTCATGTCTTCCATCACTTGGTTAGCAATAGCTTTAACATGACGGTTAGCGCGTCCTGAAGCAATAATCATATAATCAGTGATGGTAGTTTGCTTACGCACATCGATTACTTTAATGTCTATAGCCTGAATTTCTTCAAGTGCATGTAACATTTTTGGGAGCATTGGGTGTTGATCTGACATAAGTATGTAATCTTCTATAAAAAAGCGCCGAATAGTAACAGCATTTGGTTAATTAAAAAAGGGTTTAGTCCTTAATATTCGTTAACAGAAACTTGATCACCGCGAATAAGACTAAACAGCCTAAACTTGCTAAGAATAATATGCCTAATTGTTGTGTGAAAGCGGTGGCATACAAATTTTTAAGAACGCTTATATCTGTTTCACCCTGAGGAATAGCGGTTAACTTCGCTAATTTACCTGACAAAAACCCACCAATACCTAGGGAAACAAAAAAGATACCCATCATCGTACTGACTTTATTTTTACAGGAAAACACTGTAATTGCGCATAACCCTACAGGTGATAGCAGTAATTCAGCAAAAGAGATCATTAAATAAGCGGGAATAATTAATAGCGGTGAGAGTAAGGCTGACTTTTCAGAGCTTGTACTCACTAAGACTATGATTAGATAAGCCATAGTCATAAAAATCATCGCGGTTAAGAATTTTTTGCCAGTACTGATACCGCGTTCTACTAAGGTCATGTGGTGAAGTTTTTTAGAAAGGAAATACCCTATCACCAACATTCCTAAGCTTTGAACGGTAACATAGTAGGGTGGTGGGAAAGTAATTCCGCCTAAAGTAGGTTGTACCACACGTGCGATAAAGAGAGTAAGTGAGGTGAACATTTGGAAATAAAAAGCCCAGAATACCACTGAAATGATACACAGTAGGCCAATGATCAGTGTTTGCCTGGCTTGTTTTGGTGTTTCTCTATTCACCGAATATAAAAGGTAGCTAGCCGACAACAAAACCACCAAACCAAATATGACATTTGCGAAATGTGGGTAATTTAAAATATAAAACGATAAACCCCAAAGTGAGGCTAGCAGACCCAGAGCCATACTTACTTTCTGGTAAGTTAAAGCAAAGGGATTGTAATCAGCAATTTGATAACGAAAGATGCCAAAGGAAAAAACGAGGATTGCGATTATCATTCCAAGAGCTGCGCTTAGGAAAGAAGTCTCCCACCCGTAATGGATGCTCAAATAGCTTGGTAAGGTGGTGCCTAAGATAATCCCGCTAGTTATGCCTAAATAAAAGATAGTAAATCCACTTTCACGGTGTTTAGAGCCTACCGGATATTCATTGCCCAGCAATGATGAAATATTAGGTTTTAAAAGTCCAGTTCCTACTGCAATTCCGGCGAGAAAAACGGTTAAAGTTTTGGGATTATCAACTAGCGACAAGAAGCAATAACTAATAAATAAAACAGCAGCCCCAAGTAAAATGGCTTTCTTCTGGCCAAGCAGGTGATCTGCAATCCAGCCGCCAACTAAGGGGGATAGATAAGTCAAAGCAGTAAAAGAACCGACTAATGCATAAATTTGGTCATCAGGCCATTTGAAATGCATGGCAAGGTACAAGGCTAAGAGGGATTGAACCACATAAAAACCATAACGCTCCCACATCTCGGTCGCGAAGAAAATTCGCAGAGATTTAGGGTGTTTTTCTGGAAAAGTTTCCACTTTATTGCCCTCGGATAGGTTCAAAACCATACATTGTATCATAAAAATATTCAAAAGTATCCGAATCTAGCCCAGTCAAACAAGGAAAACCCGGATTACGCTGCGCTACATCCGGGCTACAGTAATTTATTACACTAGTGTATGATGCAGGCAATTTAAAATGCCTCAGGAGATGCCCCGTGCATATTGAAAAAAAAAGACTAATAAAGGCAAATAAAGGGACAGAGTTACAAACGAAAAATTGGCTAACCGAAGCAGCGTTGCGCATGCTATGTAACAATCTAGACCCCGAAGTTGCAGAAAATCCCGATGAACTTATCGTCTATGGTGGCTTAGGTAAAGCGGCTAGAAATTGGGATTGTTTCGACAAAATCGTAGAAGTTCTCAAAGTATTGGATTCCGACCAAACCCTGGTAGTCCAATCCGGTAAACCAGTAGGTGTGTTTACCACTCATGAAGACGCGCCACGCGTATTAATTGCTAATTCTAACCTAGTACCCCGATGGGCCAGTTGGGAACATTTTAATGAGTTAGATAAGAAAGGTTTGATGATGTATGGCCAGATGACCGCTGGAAGTTGGATATATATCGGTTCACAAGGAATAGTCCAAGGTACCTACGAAACCTTCATTGCGGCAGCAAAAAAACACTATGATGGTGATTTGTCTGGACGATGGATATTAACTGGAGGTCTTGGCGGTATGGGCGGCGCTCAAACCCTAGCTGGTACCATGGCGGGAGCCAGTGTCCTTGCAGTCGAATGTGATTATTCACGAATAGAAAAACGCCTCAAAACCAAATATCTCGACAAATATACCGAGAACCTAGACGAAGCTCTCGCATGGATTGACGAATCTTGTCAAAAAAATCAACCGATATCCGTAGGCCTTTTAGGGAACGCAGCAGAAATCTATCCTTTACTGGTTGAGCGAGGTGCAAAACCATCATTAGTAACCGATCAAACGAGCGCACATGATCCTTTAAATGGCTATCTGCCAGCGCAATGGACTCTGGAACAGGCTGCCATGATGCGTAAAACTGCGCCGGAAAAGGTCGTAGAAGCTGCAAAAAAATCAATGGCTATTCAAGTCAGTGCAATGCTTACCTTCCAAAAGCAAGGCATTCCAGTTTTTGATTATGGAAATAACATTCGCCAAATGGCACTCGAAGCAGGGGAGACCAATGCCTTTGCCTTTGAAGGGTTTGTGCCTGCCTATATTCGACCCCTATTTTGCGAAGGAATCGGTCCCTTCCGTTGGGTTGCGTTATCCGGTGATCCTGAGGACATTTATGCAACTGATGCAATGGTGAAACAACTAATTCCTGACAACAAGCATTTACATCGTTGGTTAGACATGGCAAGGGAACGTATTGCCTTCCAAGGTTTACCCGCCAGAATTTGTTGGGTGGGATTAAAAGATAGGGCGCGTTTAGCCTTGGCTTTTAATGAGATGGTGAAAAATAAGCAAGTTAAAGCCCCAATAGTTATCGGACGTGATCACCTTGATTCTGGTTCTGTAGCTAGCCCCAATCGTGAAACAGAAGGCATGCTTGATGGTAGCGACGCAGTCTCTGATTGGCCGCTGCTCAATGCCCTTCTTAATTGCGCAAGTGGTGCAACCTGGGTCAGTATCCATCATGGCGGTGGAGTGGGCATGGGCTTTTCGCAACATGCGGGAGTAGTTATTGTTGCTGACGGTACAGAAAAAGCAGCACAACGTCTGGCCCGTGTACTATGGAATGACCCTGCTACAGGTGTAATGCGCCATGCGGATGCGGGATATACCATTGCAAAGCAATGTGCTCAAGACAATGCACTTTGGTTACCTATGGAATCACAGGAGTTAGCAAATGTCTGATTTTTTTAAATTAGTTCCAGGTCAGTTAACCTTACCAGCAATCAAGCAGGCTTTAGCGAAGCATAAGCCCTGTGCATTAGCCGAAGAGGCCTTGGCTTTAATTGATGCCTCACACCAAGCGGTAAAACAAGTGATTGCTGATAAAAGAACAGTGTATGGAATAAATACCGGTTTTGGTTCTTTAGCTAATCAACGCATTTCTAATGAAAATTTGAAAGAATTGCAAAAAAATATTGTCCTTTCGCATGCCTGTGGCACAGGTGAGTTGCTTACCGATGAGGTAGTTGCCCTTATCTTACTGTTGAAAATAAATAATTTGGCCCAAGGTTTTTCTGGCGTACGCTTAGAACTTATTGAAGCGTTAATTTCTTTATATAATCATGAAGTCTATCCCTGTATTCCGGCTAAAGGGTCGGTTGGTGCATCGGGAGATTTGGTCCCGCTGGCACATATGTCCTTAACTCTACTTGGAGTGGGGGATGTGAGATATAAAGGCCAAGTTCTTAGTGCCACAGAAGGTTTACACATTGCAGGTCTAAAACCTATGGAGCTAGAGGCGAAGGAAGGCTTAGCCTTACTCAATGGCTTACAAGTCTCTGCAGCCTTAGCAATAACTGCACTATTTGCCGCGGAAAATCTTTTTGCAACCGCATTGTGCGCAGGATCCTTATCTGTAGATGCTGCTTGCGGAAGTGACGTACCCTTTGATGACCGCATCCATAAAGTACGTGGCCACCAAGCACAACGTCAAGTTGCTGCTTTGTATCGTGACTTACTGGTTGGTAGTGAGATTAGAGAGTCCCATCGTGAATGTTCACGTGTACAAGACCCTTATTCACTCCGCTGTCAGCCCCAAATAATGGGTGCCGTTTTACACCAAATGCAATTCGTTATGGGAACCTTAGAGGTAGAAGCGAATGCGGTTTCTGATAATCCTCTAGTCTTTGCAGAAACTGGTGATGTGTTATCAGGTGGTAATTTCCATGGTGAAATCATTGCTATGGCTGCTGACAATCTTGCTATAGCTTTGTCAGAAATTGGGGCTAATGCTGAACGACGTATTGCTTTGCTCATAGATAAAAATTTCAGTGGATTGCCTGCATTTCTAGTAAAAGAAAGCGGTTTAAATTCAGGATTTATGATTGCTCATGTAACTGCCGCATCATGCGCCAGTGATAATAAGGCCTTGTCTCATCCACATTCAGTGGATAGTTTGCCTACTTCAGCCAACCAGGAGGATCATGTCTCGATGGCGACCAATGCTGCCCGTCGCTTGCATGAAATGATTGATAATACCTCAACAATTTTGGCCATAGAATTATTAGCGGCATGTCAGGGCTTAGAATTCTTGAAGCCTCTTAAGACATCAGCCAAATTACAGCAGGTCTGCGATAGGGTGCGAACTTATGTGCCACCTTATGATAAGGATCGCTATTTTGCTCCAGATATCGCTATAATCAAAGAGAAAATTAGGGAAGGCATTTTTTCTGCTGAAGCCTAAAATAAAAGGACATTTTACCTCTATCTAAGGAAGGATAAGCAATGGATTTGAAAATGCAATTTCTAGCGATGCAGGCGGCACATTCCGGCAATCGCTACCCAAGTCTTTGTGAGCGGAAAAATTGGTTATTAACCTTAAAAAAAGCCTTGCAAAAGGATGCGCAAACTTTAGCAGCAGCTATTAATAAAGATTTTACTCATCGCTCCGTAGAAGAAAGTTTGTTTTTGGAGATTTTCCCCACTATACAAGCTATTCATTTTTGTTTAGGGAATATGAAGCGGTGGATGAAGGATAGGCGGCGCAAGGTTTCATGGCTAATGCAACCTGCCCATGCCTACTTATCGCCCCAACCACTTGGCGTGGTCGGTAATATCTCACCTTGGAATTATCCTCTCTACTTATCGCTAGTACCGGCTATCTATGCTTTAGCTGCAGGGAATAAGGTGATGATTAAAATGTCGGAACTATCACCGAATACGGGTCTAGCACTCCAAACCTTAATTCAGTCCATAGGACTTGAGAAGCAGTTGGTCATCGTGACTGGCGGTGTTGATATTGCCAAAGAATTTGCAACTTTACCCTTTGGTCATTTGCTATTTACTGGTTCTTCCAAGGTTGGCAAGCAGGTTATGAGGGCTGCTAGTGACAATTTAACACCGGTCACTTTAGAGTTAGGCGGAAAATCACCTGCCATATTATCCAAAACAATGAATCCAGCTTATTTTAAACGCCTCTTTATGGGGAAATTATTTAACGCTGCCCAAACCTGCGTAGCTCCCGATTATCTACTTATCCCAACTGGTTGGGAAAATAAAATCGAAGTAGAGTTTAAAAACTTTATCAATCTGCATTATCCACAATTAATGGCTAATGCAGATTACACTAGCATAATATCGGCCTCGCATAAGCAAAGATTAATGAACTTAGTTGAAGATGCACGTGCAAAAGGTGCGCGCGTGGTAGTCTTTGGTGAATCAACCGATGACAGCAGTAAAATGCCTATGTATTTGTTGTTTGATGTATCAAATGACATGCAGGTCATGAAAGAGGAGATTTTTGGACCCGTTTTACCAGTTTGTTCCTACAACAATATTAGTCAAGCCATCGATATAATCAATGCGGATACCAATCCACTTGCCCTGTACTATTTTGGTGAGGATAAGGACGAGATTGAATTAATTAAAAAAACGACGCTCTCAGGTGCTTTAACGATTAATGATACCATTATGCAGGTGGCCATCGACGATCTTCCCTTTGGTGGTGTAGGCCATAGCGGTATGGGCCGATACCATGGCCAGGAGGGCTTTGACAGTTTTTCCCAATTAAAACCGGTTATGGTACAAAGACGCCTATCCCCTATTAGTTTTATGTATCCTCCTTATGGAAAATTTTTTCAATTTTTCTTAAGTAAAATCGGAGGTATTAAGTAGAAGGAATTAGCGTTTCACGTTATGCTATGCCACCAATTTGAGAGTACAGAAGATCTATGATAGTTCAAATCTATACAGACGGTGCCTGTAAAGGCAACCCAGGTCCAGGCGGGTGGGGTGTTTTATTGCGTTGGAATGGTCAGGAAAAGACCTTGCACGGCGGTGAAAGTCATACCACGAATAATCGGATGGAATTAATGGCTGCGATAAAGGGCCTAGAGTCTCTCAATAAACAGTGCGAAGTTGATCTGTATACCGACTCTCAATATTTACGGCTAGGAATGACTGAGTGGATGAAGGGTTGGAAGCAGAAAGGTTGGCGTAACTCTAAGAAAGAACCAGTGAAAAATGCCGATTTATGGCAGCTTTTAGATGGATTAGCTACCCAGCATACTATTAGATGGCATTGGGTTAAAGGGCATTCAGGGCATGTTGAAAACGATAGAGTGGATG